>ERZ842401.13-NODE-13-length-215922-cov-8.756248_pt1 | contig 215922 bp, 247 predicted proteins | sample MGYA00521270_ERZ842401 | MGnify/ENA primary metagenome ERZ842401 (study PRJEB31892, sample SAMEA3878208) | bioreactor metagenome | biome: Moose rumen | place: Sweden | collected 2011-10 | study: EMG produced TPA metagenomics assembly of the PRJEB12797 data set... | reverse complement strand
GGGGGGTAGTAATCTGGCGAGCGTTAGCGAGACAGATTACGGGGGGAGGAAGGGGGTGTTCCAAAGTAGGGGGCAGAGCCCCCTACTTTGTATTTTGGTTGATTTGCTCGTATTTATTTTTATTTTTTATTTTGACTTCTTTTTATAAAATCTAAATAATCTCAAATCACTCTAACAGTTGTAAAGTGTATACAATCGAAGGTAAAGTATTAAAAACGGAGCTAAAGTATATACATAAATTTCTTGGTCTAATCACCCAAGCGAAGCGAAGGGTGATTAGACGTACCTCCTTGGGGCCTCTGGTCTACTTTGGAGTTCTTTTTTTCTTGAGCTTCGTTTTGGTTCATTTGATTTTTCTGATTTATTTTGATTGGTTTGTTTTAAATCGACTAGGGGGACTCCGTTCGGCTCGCTTCGCTCGCCTCACTTCGTCTCCCCCTACTCGACTACCCCCTACCACCACCCCCCGTGGTCTGTCTCGCTTCGCTCGCCAGACCACTGCCCCCCGCCATGGCGGGGGGCATGCTCACTCGCTTCGCTCGTTCGCGAACCCCCCAGCCCGCCTCTTTGTTTGGGTCTGCTACGCAACCCCTATTTAAGATTACATTAATTTTTCACTATAACAAGTATAGATTGAAATTAACTTTTTGAAATGCTTTTTAACTTAGTGTCATACTTTTATTAATTTATAAAATTATATCCGGTGAATTTAATTTATTCACCGGATATTTTTATTACCCTCTCATTTTTTCTGCTCTTTCCATGAATTCCTCCGCTGTATGGGAATTGAGCGAATAGTTATGCTGTTCCATGAAGGATATCATCTCTGCTTGTACTTTACGAGTTACATACGTGATGATATATTTCTTTGTAACACCACATTTGTTTGCCTCTAACCACATACGAGTACTGAATGAATTTATCACGGAATGGATAATCGATTGTTGTAATTCCTGGAAATCTGATATAAGTGGAATATCTTTGATCGATTGAGGTACATCCAACTGAGCAAATACTTCGAGTTGGATAATGAGATTTATTTCTTCTAATAATGTAGCAATAGAAGGTTTTGTTCCATTAGATCCCGGTATAGGTTTACTAGAGGAAGTGAATTTATCAATAATTAAAAATATAATTCTGTATAAGATCATTCCTCCACATACTGCAAAAAGAATTGTAAAAAATGAATTTTCCATGTTATATCCACCGACCTTTTCTGATATTTTTATATTTAGATAGAAGTCGTATTACATTAAAAACGAAGTAATGTGTAAACCAGAATTCGACCTATTCTGGTTTACACATTTACCCGTTCCGATTAAGGGGAAACAAATTCATGCAATCTATTTTTCAGGAGGCAACTTATGAAAAAAGACGCAACTTTAATACCTTGTTTAACAAATTTTCTGAGACCAGTCTTTATTAGGAATTTTCCGATAAGACCAATCTACCATGGTCTTTTCCAATTTAAGAATAGAATTATCAGTGGATTTGTATTGCTTACTCATATCAATATACTTATTGATTTTCTCAACCATCATTCCATCAATACCATCTTTGTATTTATTGATAAATTCCTGGATATTACCAATACCCTGATTGAGATTGATAAATATTTCCCCGGTATCAATAAGTTGATGAGCAGTAGAAGATAACACAACAAATTGGATATTGCCGAGCTTATGTTCCCTAAGTACAATATTAGCGATATTGAAGGTATTGATCTTATCATCATTCAAATTTATCTGATGATTGAGTACTACCATACAGATATCAAATAAAGTGAATAATGGTCCGTGATGGATTTCTAATACCGCATCTTCTCGACTGATATTACCGAGAATCTGACAATGGTCCATATAATTCTCTCTGATATCAGAAACCATTGCATCATAATCCGGATGTTTACGTACTAACTTTTCTACTGCTTTGATAAACTTGATGTAGTTATCGATATCTTGTAACCATGCTTTGGATTTATAGAAACTGATATCATGAAGCACCATATCGGATGTAATTGTTTTTACCTCATCCTTTTCGTATTTAATATCACTCATAATTTTTCACCTCTTTAATTACATATAATTATTGGGATGTCAAAAATTAAAACCATATTCAAATATATATTATATGTGTGAGAAGCATGGTTAGTATATGAAAGGAGATGAAATGCCATGACATTTACCCCAAGAGACAATATGGAGTCAAAAAATTATAAAACGACTCAAAGTGCATTCAGAGGTCAAATGACTCCGCCTGTGTATAATGCATTTGGTACGAAGAGTACGATCGAAATGAAGCCTATATCGGGTAATATTATTCCATTTATTCCTGTATTTACTACAGTTAATTTATTTTAATCATCCAGCTTTAAATTGCTAGTACATTTTTATAAAAGCTTTAACTAGCAATGAAAGGATGAGTTAAATGGAAGAGCTCGATTTTGGCTTAGAAGCACTGATCGACGAAATAGCAATGGAAAACAACGATGCTGATATACCTGAATATAATAGGGTTAACGCTGACGATTCTATTGCTGTAAGGAATGCTAAACTTGCTGCACAAGCAAAAGCAAGGGCTGGTAGTTCTGGTGCTCCACAGAGTAATGCACCAGCTCCGACTCCGAATCAGAACCAGAATCAGAATAATTCTGGCAGTATTTTATGGAAAAATAGACAGAAGGCGTATTAATGGAACTCGCAGTAAATTTGATATTATTATTTGTAACAATCTACATTTGTTCCTGGGTTTTAAAGAAATTCCGGTGAAACAGAGAAGGTTCAGCAGTATTATAACTGCTGAACCTTCTATTGTATCATATCAACGCCTATACCACCAAGAGCATTGATCATATCCAACCCGATGTCTGCACAATCTGGATCTATGTGGATATCTGGTATCATATCAGGTATTCCAGCGATGACATCAATTGTCCCTTGTGCGATTGGTATTGCTACTTTGGTAATGGCAAGATATCCAGTACCACCAACGAGAAGTAATGCAAGTGTCCCAGTAGCAAGAGGATGCTTCTCAATAAAACTCATATTTGCTTCGGCATTTGCATCAATCTTCTCCATTATATTTTTATCAAACTGACGACGATCATGGTAGTCCATTCCTCGTATGGCTCTACCATATTCAGGTGATCGACGTACAAGGGCAAAAGCTTGTTGCTTAGCAGCTTTTAAATTCTTTACTTTACTCATGAGAGGATGCTCCTTTCCGTATAATATGCAATTACAGAATTGTAAAAACGGAGGGATTAAAATGAATTTAAGTCCAAACTCACATGATGTAATGAGCGCTATGATGGAAAATAAATACCACGATAAGGAAAGACCATTTACAAATAAAATTCTCGAATCTGTTAGAGAAATACAAAAATCTTCTAACAAAGATTCGATGAATGAATATGTAATGGAAGTTTTATCAAATATAGGAGTGAAAATGAAAAAATGATTTTAGCTATAACGAATAAATGCAGCATGGGGTGTACACACTGTTTGTCAGATTGTAAACCCGACGGTGAACACATCACATTGGAACAGTTCAAGAAAAATCTTGCATATGCTATGAATCTGAAGACATATCAACCGATTCTGATATCAGGTGGTGAACCACTTGAGCATCCGTATTTCATGAAAATAATGTACGAGCTTGTTAGAGTATCAAATGAGTATACGAATAAGCCAATCATTACAATAATTACCAATGGGTATCCATTACTCAAAGAACCTGTGCTATATGACTGGTATATAAGTATAATTAAGGAAAATCCTTATATTATTACACAGGTCACCAATTGGTATCCGTATTATCCATACAAATTTACCAAAGAAGATAAAAAGTTGATTAAAAAAATTCCAAATGTATTTTTGGATGACGATACCAGGCAACTACGGATGTATCCACAAGGTAGAGCTTTGAATTTAAATCCAACGCTTTATCGTACTAAAGGACCAAAATGCGGTGATACCATATTGATTGCTCTGCAAAATAAAACACCGATGTTTAAAAATGCAAGTTCATTATTTGAATTGATGGGTGGTGTGTTTCACAAATTTTGCCAGCCGCGGATAAATATCGATGGCAGTATTGCACTCGGTGAATCCGCACTTTGCCCCACTATAGGAAATATAGAAGACGACGACAGAGAACTTTATAAAAAAATTTTAAAGTTCAATTGTCGTAAATGCACGTATGCATGGAACGTATTATTAAAAAATACGAAGGCAATGAGTCTTTTGGATAATCGATAAAGCCTTAATTTGGCCCCGTGGCGCTACATTATCTCGCGCCACGGGGCCTTTTGGCTTTTTTGGTATCGCTTCCTTACCCGTACCTTTCGAGGCTGCAAACCCAGGACAAACACGGCCGCATTCAACCCATCTTCTCCATCAGGTTGTAACGCCCAGGTTATTCAAAGCTGCCCTATACAACGGTTAGCGGGTCTTCCCCAGCGATAAAAGCCATATATTACACATGCTTTCCACCGAGCATGTAGCGGTACGCGGCCAAACGCCAATTATGCAAATAACGCTAAGGCAAACACCGCGATTAATTTTATGTTATATGTATTTAAAAAAAAATAATATAGAAAAATCAAAATAAAATATAAATATATATTATATTATGGTAAGTTGTGATAAAAGTTGCAACGGGTTGTTTTACGGTAGTGATTCATAGTATTGAGCGATGATGGAAAGGCCTATTGCATGGTACAATTACTAGCAAGTATAGAAAAGATAGCTATTGGTAAAACAGCGCGTAAAGCGTTGGTTACTGAAGGACTTAGCTAGTGTGCTGGGAAGTCGCCGAGTGTGCGCGCGTTGGTACCCAATTCTCGTGACTTTATAAATCACAATTTAATCGTAATTATGGTGTGAATATATTATGAAAGGAAAGTGATATTTTATAATCAGAATCAAGCTTTATTGACTTACACACTCTAAGCTTGAATAAATGTAAAAGCGCTTGTATAGAAGCGTACTAAACACCAAGTGAAGAAATCAGATATTAATTTACCAGATATTTGATTTCCTATATACAAAAAATAACAACGTCTAGCACATGAGAAATCTCTAGTGGTGAAAGTGCATTTAGGACCTTTTAAAATAAATAAACCACAAAAAGAAAAAGAGGTTTGCCGAATTCCACAGGTGCTGGACTTGGAATATTCTTCGTAGTTTCCCGTGTGGTATATGAACAGGCAATCAAACAGGGACGTGATTGTTCTGATCTCCTTATCACAGGGGATGCCGTTCGCGATGATAATGGCAGAATAATTGGATCAATCGGCTTTAGCAAATTGCCGCAATAACTATGATCCAAAAAAGAACCAAGCGAAATTAATCGCTTGGTTCTTTTTTAATATTTTGGTTTCCCTTTTGTACGTTGAATGAAATCAGCCATTTCATGTGGCTTATATCCAAGTGCAAAACCAATCATGACATCACGTGCATCGTCATCCTCAATTGCATTAATGTATTCAATCAATTTGTCAATACGATCATCGCTATACATAAAGAATCGGTATACTTTGGTATCATGCCCGCATGGATTCCAATTTATCTTTTTTGTGTAGAATCCATTTTCTTTACAGTATTCTTTTACCCAATCTTTCAACCAAATATCAACTGCTTCGCATGCAAGTTCTTTCACACCCTTATCGATGTAATACATATCGTTTATGATTTCGAGTATATTCTCGTCCCATACAATCCGTATATGTATTTTATCAGAATCCGATGCGCACTTTTCTGCCGCAATGAATGGAACACTATCTGATACTGATGAAAGTTTCTGGATGAAGTCTGATATGTCATCCATGTATACCTCAATATCTTCTATTCCAGATTTAGATATTTGGTAAATTCTTTTCTTAGTTTCAATATTTATCATATTTTCACCTCAAGATATTTTTACCGGAGATAACTTACTAACTTTTGTTGAAAATACATTATATTTCTCATATAAGTATTGACAACTCTTAATCTTCATATTTGCAAGTTTACACGTACCGTTAACTCCATACCGAGTTTGCAGAGAATGTACTGCCTCTTCATACACAGCCAATTCATTCTGTAATGGGCACACCTTCATCTTATCAAACTTTATCAATAGAGCTAATTCACTCGGATCTTGTTCATATGTAATTGCTAATGTGAGTAAGTCGATATCATGAAGAAGAATTGAATATGGATTTATCCGGTAACCTGATTTACCTGAGATATTATCACCGCAAGCAATAAGAGAATCAATCAAAGGATTGTAACCGAACATATCAAGCTTAATCGGTATGATATCCTCTATCTCCTTCTGATGTTCCTCGATAAATTTTCTCCGAGGTAAACCCGGATTTGGCATATAGTACTGATAGTTGAATTCATCCGCAACATATCCGATATCATTCAATACTGTTGCCAGCAATACCGTAGATTCATCAAAATCTTGGTATATATCTTTGCAATGGGTAAAGATTGTTTCCACCGTAAGCAATTTACGCGATTGATGGACCAATCCATGCCTAATATACGGATAATTCGCATACATCGGAAGTATTGTTTTCCCGATATATTGCATCACTTTTGAAGTCGCAATTTCTTGGTCATGTCTTTTTAGTGATTCTGTTAAATCATTCATCACAAGACTGGATTCAATTACTTTTTTATTATTTTTCATTTTTCAGGTCTCCTAATATACTTTTAAATTTAATATTATCTAATCTATTATTGTTATAAAGATCTTCTACACGTATGTTATTGTGTGTATAGATCTTTCGATGATTTCGTAAGTATTCCACAATTACGAAATCACCAAATGAGATTGTTGCTGTACCAAGTGCTTTATCACCATCCATTAATAAATCAATAGATACTGAGACTGATACATTATCGCCATAATATTTCAGCGTGGGATTTTTGATCAATTTGCATTCTCCATATTCCCCATTGTTGTATGAGAAATATGCTTCAAGAGTTGTTGGTTCGTTGTTCTCTACACTGATGATGGTATCAATTTTATACCGATCAAGTATATATTGCAAACCAATATCTCGAAAATACCAGTACCAATTATTGGTGGAATTATAGAGAAACAAACTCCCACTTCTGGTTTGAATACGGAATTTATTTTTCTTTTTAATTGCTTTGGATGAGCAATTGATGAAGGTTTCCCTCCTTCCTATAATAATTTTCCATGATGCAGTTACAGCCAAGTATCTATCATCATCAAGTTTTTTGATCATGATATAACCCTGGTCTCCTGCACTCACATCTAATTTGCCACCAGCTATTCTGATGTCAATTCGTTTAGTTGCCATGCAACTTCACCCCTTTCATATGAATATAATATATATTCATAAATATTTATGAATTATCCACTAATTCTATGTACCTGCGTAAATCAAAATTAATTTCAAGTATATATTATAGCATAGAAATGGAGATACGAATTATCTGCCATTAGCAATTATTTTAAGGAGGAGTTAAAATGAAGAATTTTACAAGGTTCCATCGATTCATTGTTAACTTGACTACAGAACAAGAAAGGATGGTGAATTTGTATTTAAATCAGTTTTCTGCGTTCCATAATACTGCAAAATTCATACACATGAATACACCAAATATTGAGATCACTGAAAAGCTTCTCGTTGATCTCGAAATGAAAAATCGGGATCATGGTAATGGTGTATCTGACATAAATGAAGAGCAGCTTTATAGAATTGCAGAACGTGTTGTTACGCATTATACTAAATGCGTTAATCACGGTACAGATACCAAGGGATTTAAAAATTTCAAGCGGATGAAGTTTGATCGTTATTTCCCTGATCGTGAATCAACCACATTTAATGCAGCAGATTACACAATTGACGATCAAATACTCGGTAAGCTCCATATATGGGAACCTCAGTGGGATGAATTCCTGGATCTGATGAAGCACATGACAAATACTGTAGCCATTGAACTCGTTCAGTTCAATAAAAAGTACGATCTATATTGTATTGACGTTACTATCCTGACTAACGAATACGATGGTATAGCTTCTAGTGTTAAAACTGAAGGAGTTGGTATTGACGTAGGTGTGGATATAATGTTTGCTGTTAGTGACGGATCCATATATCCAAACATCACTGATGAACCGGCATTCATAAACCGTCGTAAAAAGATGATGACCTTGTATGAGAGAATCCGTGATTTGAGCAATGCAATAGATGAGGATCCGTCGAATGTGAAGGTTAATAAGTGGAGGGAGAAATCTTACAATAACCAGCGCGAAATAATGCTGCTTGAACTCCAGAATTCTATAGCATTAACTTCATATTTTGATGACGTCGTAAATAAAATATGCGTCAAAAATCCGAAGTTCATTGTTATAGAGACCCTAAATAATTTTAGCGGTGTTGGCGGTTTACCTGAGGTTCGTGTAATGCATATTGAGTATTTCACGAATATCCTTAAGAATAAACTAAAGGATCTGGATATTCCATTATTCACCGCGCCTGTTACGTATCCTAGTAGTAAGCGGTGTGCAAATTGCGGCAGTAAAGATGTGCAGCTCGTTGGGAGAAAGATGAAATGTAGAAAGTGCAAAACGACGTGGAATCGTGATCTTAACGCATCTCTTAATCTTAAAGAGTACGGAGAAAGCATCTACAATGAGGCGTTAGTAGATACGCTTGAAAAGATTTCTAGAGCTAAAACGAAGAAATCAGTGGCTGCATAATTTAACTTTTATTTCAAGTATATATTATAGCAGCATATAGAGAGACATCTTCAATATGATTTTTGCGGATAAATTAAATTATTATTATCCGATATACAAATCATATAATAAAAAGCTTGTAAAATATGTATGTGCGTAAATCAAAAAAGATTTCAAGTATATATTATATGAGCGTAATAGAAGATTAAATCTATTATTACATTAAACTAAATTGGGAATTAACCAAGCTTGCCCCTGCAAGAAATATAGAGTGTTCCGTGGACGCTTGCGGTGTACAAATTGTGCATCCGAAGTATACCTGAGTTGTATTGGCCTTGGGAGAATATACGTCATGGGAAAAACCTAGCGATAGGTGTGGATGGCTACAATCCGCGCAGTGCGAAGTGTTAGATACACTGAGATGTATCAACACAAGTAGCAAAAATCCTACAGGTACGGTGGACGGAACCGTTGGTATCAGAAGCGTACAAACACTTAGATGTTTGGCGCACCGTCAGAAAACCTAGCGATAGGTGCGGGTGCAGGGATCCGCCGGTATCGGAAGCAAGTGATAGCCAATAAGATAAAAATATCAACCGGAGAAATTCGGTTGATATTTTTTTTGAATTGCCCGTATCAGGGCAATTCATTTTTTTACCCAAAATAGAAATCTCATGACTTTGACATCTTTGTAATGTAAAGCTCTATAATTCATGAAAGGAGCGATCATAGTGGCTTTAAAGTTTGAATTAATTAAGGATCTCAAATATGTTAAGCAGCAATTTCGCTTACCATATGATCCTAAAAAGCAAACGGATAACTATCTGATAGCGATGATAATAAAAAATACAGCTCAGTCGTTATCAATCATATCAAACCCATTGGTTCAACGTGGTAGCAATTATCTGCGTTATTACAAACCAATGGTATATACTGATAAAATTTTCACGAAAACAATTCGTGAGAGAATGGATAATAGTGAGTTGAAAGAACTCACTCAATTTGCGCGTAGTGAGAAACTTTCGTTTTTTAATAAGGCAAATACGATAAAGAATAAGAACGTATTCGTGGATACTTCACCTGTACATTCTCACTTTATCGATAATTGCAAAGGGCGCAGTTATATGAATATCTGTACGAGTTATATTGATCATTTGGTATATTACATGACTAAAACTTGTGCAGGTTTAAATCACGAACATAGATTTTTTGCAATAAATGTCGCTGATTGGGGAATTTCTGCATCTAATCGTGCTGCTAATTTAAGTACGAATCATAAGATGCTTAATCCGATCAGTATACTTTATTATCTCATGAAGAAAGATCCGGAGAAGTTATCTGCATTGAAGGATTATACGTTTATTTTCCTTGATGGAACTTCTGGTTGGTTTAAATGGGATATGGATGAGATAGACGATAAATCCATAGCTGAGTTTTATCGTTTATTCGGTAAATTCCGTAATCAGGAAATAAATCTCGATGATAGCCCTGAATCGGATGAAGATGCTCAGAAGAAAGCAGCCGCCCTTGCAAGTATCAAAAAGGAAAAAGAGGATGAGCTTTCTGATGATGCAGTCGAAGATGTGCCTGAATCAGATGATAATGATGAGGACGAAGAGACGACTGCAGAATATGATGAAAATGGGCGAAAGAAAGTAGCAAATGATGAACTCGAGAATGATCTCGAATATAGTGAGGATGATCTTGAGATTGCGCGTAAAGCTATTGAAGATAATCATGATGATCTTTCTCGTACATTTGCTGGTAATAAACGAATGCAACTTCTTCGTGAGAAACAAAAATCAATTAAAGTCGGAAATGTATCGATGAAAGATCTTGATGAAGAAAATGCAGCTGATTATCACATTGATGAAGTAGATATTTCCGATAAGATATTTACTCCTGTAAAATCAGCAAAGAAAGTCCGGTATGATAATATGAATAAGTCATATAACGAAAAATGCCGGACTAAAGACTTGATGAACGTATTTAAGTCTCTTAATGATAAGAAGGATATGCCCGCTGTGGTTAAATCCATCAAAGTTGAGGATAGCTCCACTGCAATGGATTTAAAGGAAACTTGGCATGTCATATTGGAGACGCCTGATCATATCCAGCATTCAATAACAGTTGACATACCAAAACCATACGATGAAAATTACTTCTATCTTGGAGGTAATCGTAAACAGTTTGTGAATCAGCAGATATTGAAACCTCTGGTAAAGATCAGTCCTGATACCGTTCAGGTTTGTACTAATTATAATAAGATATTCGTATATCGCTATGGTGATATCTTATCACCCCGTGTAACGTTATTCAGGAAGATTATTCTTAATAACCCGAAGATATTCTCTGTACGTCGTGGTAATGGTAGTAGCTTGAATAATGGGCATATGACTACGATTGAGTATGATTCTCTTGCATTCGACTTCGTTGGTATTGAAATCCGCGGGTCTAATTCTGGACTTGTACTTGATCAGGAATTCTTCGATAAACTTCGTAAGGATGGTAAATGTCCTGCCATCGATGATAACAAGTATCTCTATTGCATCGTTGATGCTCACAAAGATAAGAATAAACCTGTGTTTATTCCGGTATCAACTGATAAGGATAATACTGAAGAATATAGTGTAATTACGTATTTCGTGACTCTCTATAAAGAAATTACGGGTAACGATTTTTGGGCTCTTGCTGGACCAAAAGATAAACCAGGTAAGAGATTCATGTATACGTCTTGTACACTTATGGCAAAGAAAGTACCTATGGTTCTTCTCTTGTCATATTTCGAAGGACTTAGTACAGTTCTTCATAAAGCTGGAATTCAGTACAGATTCGTAGAATCTCGTGAACGAATTGATATCTCTGCCGGTGATAGACGTGTTGATTTTTCTAACGGATTTCTTATTTACGATTCGTCAAATGTCGCAGCTGGTTTATTACTCTCTGGCTTAAGCTTATTTGATACAAAGGCATATAAGTTTGAAGAGATGGATAATCCTAATACATATCTCGATATTTTCGATGCGATGTATGATAATCGTCGTCTTGCATCTGCATTTGATGCATACTACGATAATCTCATTGATCCGATTACAAAAGAAATTCTCATTAAAATGGATCTCCCATCAGATCCTGTTGGGCTGCTATTAGCTGCTAATTTCTTACTCTCGGATAACGCATATCAATCGGAAATTTCTCTTACCGAATTCCGTGTGCGTAATATGGAAATGGTAAGTGTGTACTTATACAAAGCAATTTCCAATGCGTATAGTACATACAAGCGTAAATCAATGGAGAAGAATCCAGAAAAAATCAGTGTTCCTAAGAATGCGGTAATCAAGGAACTTCTTATGTCGAACATCATGGAAGATGTAAATATTCTTAATCCAATTGCAGAGCAGGAAAAACTTCATGCAATTACTCGTAAAGGTCCTAATGGAATAAATTTGGATCGTTCATATACAAAAGATAAGCGTTGCTTTGATAAATCAATGGCAGGTTGCATGACGATATCCACATCGCCTGATGCATTGTGCGGTGTAGTTCGTACGTTAACCGTAGAACCAAAGGTAACAAATACTCGTGGATTCATAGACTGCGAAAAGAAAAATTCTGATATGAATGCATCAGAATTATTTGGGTATGGTGAAATGATTACCCCGCTCGGGATCACCAACGATGACTCCATACGTAGCAGCATGGCCGTAAAACAAATGAAACACCTTGTTTCGGTAAAGGATATGTGCCCTTCTCTTCTTACTACAGGAACGGATAAGAGACTTCCATATGTAGCAACGAAGGACTATGTAATCCGTGCTAAAGACAAAGGGAAAGTAATTGATTACGATGAGAAATCAAAGATGGTAATCGTCGAATATGCCGATAAGTCTCATGAAGCAATCAACCTTAACCCTGTTATTTCAAAAAATGGCGGTGGTGGTTTCTACCTTTCACATTCCATGAAATGCTTGGTTAAGAAAGGTCAAACCTTCAAGAAGAATGAGATACTCGCTCATAATGATGAATTCTTCAGTAATCATTATGACGGAACATCTTACAATCTTGGTACGCTTTGCAAGTGTGCTATTATGAGCTCATATGCAACATTCGAAGATGCTAAGATGGTAACCGAAGGATTATCCCAGCGCATGGCAAGTGATTTTGTTATGCAGAAGCATATCGTTCTTGGATCAAATGCCAACGTATCTCAGATGGTAAAAGTTGGAGATCAGGTAAAAGCAGGAGATTCGCTTATTACATTTGAGCAATCAAATGAAGAAGCAGCTGTAAACAAACTTCTTCGTGATATTGGTAAAGAAATGCAGGAAGATATTCGTGCAATGGGTCGTAATACAGTAAAGACGAAATATACTGGTGTAATTGAGGATATTCGTATTTACTCAACTGAAGAACTCTCAGATCTTTCTCCGAGTTTGAAGAAGATCGTTGCGGAATATTGGACTAAGATAGCCAATAAGAAAAAATTGATCAAGAAATACAATATTACAGATCCGACATATCAAGGTAATACTTTCTTCGAAATTAGTACCCCGATTCGTCCTGATGCAACCGGGAAGGTTAAGGGATACAAAATCGATGAAGGTGTAATTATTGAATTCTACATCAAATACAGAGATTATCTGAAGCCTGGTGATAAACTTTGCGATGAATACGCATTGAAGGGTGTAACATGTCTGGTTATTCCTGAGGGGCAAGAGCCATACACTCCTGATTTCCCTGATGAACCAATTGAGACATGCTTACCTGCTTCATCTGTATTAGCTCGTATTACGCCGCAGATCATCAAGACAATGTTTATCCAGAAACTTTTGGTTAATCTCCGTAAGCAATTGAAAGCAATGTTTGAGGGAAGTAAATTCTCCCATAAGACACGGGTTCAGATGGAAAAATATATTTATGATGTATTTACTACGATGGATCCGACTAAGCTTAATACGAATTTCTATTCGTCATTCTTCTCGAAAATGTCTGATAAGGAATTCCAGAATTTCTTCACTGGGTTATTCAAAGATCCCAATGGATATTTGTACATGCACGTGGAGATGTTCGAAAATGATCCTGATATCAATAATGTCGAGAAGTGTGCTAAGCTTATGAACGTTCCTCTCTACGAATACGTGGTTCAACCATATTTCAGTAGCGATAAGGAACATCCAATGGTAACACCATATCCAGTACCGGTTGGATACATCATGGAGAAACGTGTACAGCAGACTGCAATCAAAAAGAACTCTGCATCTGTTAGCGTAACTCAACGTGATGCAAAAACCAATCAGGTAGTTGGTGTAGATAAGAATGGGCAACAGTCCATAGATGAGAATTACGCAATGATGACATATGGTGCTAAGGTCGCTGTAAAAGAATTTATGTCCTTCAGATCAGATGATGCTAGAGCAAAAGAAGAAGCTTATTCTCAGATTCGCAATCAGGGATATGTATCAATGAGATCTCTTCCTGATGATATTGGGAATAAGACATCGTTGAATCTTCTTGATGCATACATGATATCAATGGGTATAAAGACAGATTTAGTAACTGATGGCTACACTTTGCGTAAAACGACAAAATAATAACCGAAAGGTAAGGTGACTTTTATGTCTAGTGAAAAAACGACATTGGGATTTGTTACAGAGATTGGGACGTTCGGCTCTTTGCCAATGACGGATCCTACTGTACAACCAGTTGACGAGCGTAAGCAGATGACTGATTTGATGAATGAGACGACTGATCCGCATCTCAAGGCATATCTCAAGTCGCAACTTGAAAAGAAATGAGGTAAAAACAAATGGCTTTTAAAAGATTTATGTTGAACCGTAATCTCGCTGAAGCAACGTATTATGACTTTGGCGACGACAGTGTTAAAATTGTTAAGCCGAATGAAGGCGCCGTGGTTCTTACGAAAGAAAGCTTTACGAAACTTCTGACGTATTTCCGCGGATTTGATTTCATGCTGGCTCGTAAGGAAATTGGTAACAATTATAATACGAGAGCAAAGCTGCCCATTGGTTATTTCGTTGAAGATGAAGACGGCAATCTGGTTGTTGTCGGTATTGAAGCAACCAAGGCCGGTCAGTTTGGCGATACCATCTTCTCAACGATTGATTCTTCCACTGGTAAGGTTGCAAAGAAGTTAAGCCTTACGAATCAGGAAATGACGAAGCTTGTATATCTGGCAAACCTTGCCGGTATCAAGAGTGATGCTAAGGAATACAAGGATATTGTATTCGTTGATCAGCTTCCGGCTGAAACTGATGCTAAGCGTTTCACAGTATACGCTTTCGAAGGAAAGTATTACACGTTGAATGCTGATGAGAGTGCACTCGTTGAGATCACGTTCGAAACGAAGAAGAAACTCCCGGCAAGTGAAACGTTGGCTAAAGAAGGCATCCTCTATAACCTGCACAACAATCAGGAAATTAAGGATGTTACTCCGCCGATCACATTCAAACCGGGTATCTATACGTACACTGCTGCAACTAATAGCTTTACTCTTCAGGATCTGAAAATCAAGAAGGTTGACAAGCTGCCTGCTGCAGATAAAGCGGATACCAGCTTGCTGTATTACATGATTGCGGATGAAAAGAATTCCGCTGGTGAAGTAATTCATGCAAAAGGTACTGCTTGGACGTTTGATGGTACGAAATTTACAAATGAAACTCGCAAGATCATGGACGTTCAAACGCTTCCGTATGTTGAACTTGCTAAAGATGGCACCAAGTATTATGTTGATAACACGGTATATGCATATGCCGCTGCGACGAAGAAGTTCACCAAGATTGGTGTTATCGTCAAGGTTGATGAACTTCCGAATGTCTCCACTACAACAGTAGATGAAGAAGTCATCTATGTCCTGAATAAGGATGACGGCACACGCCGGAAATCCACTCGTTGGGTATTTGATGGCAAAAACAAGGAATTCGTCGAATATGTTGATCCGACTGAAGAAACCCCGTCCCCAACTCCGGAACCGTCCCCATCCCCGAGCCCTGAACCATAATCTTAGATTTATTTCTAAGAATGGCATTACATGAAATTAAGGCAGGTATCTGAGTATACAGATGCCTGCCTTAATTAAATTTTGTAATGGGGTGAAAAATATGCAAGAGTTTATCATTTACGACAGAGACACAGGGATTGATGGAGAGAAGGTGTACAAGAAGCATCCCTGGTTATTTCGGTTCCCATATGTGCGCATATGTAAAACGAAAGAAACAAAATGGCACTATCTCCCATTCAAAACACTAATTATTGCAGAAATAGACAGAATAGAAGATGTAATGGCAATGATGCAGGTATCGCCAACTGTTAGTTTTAATTTCAACAATTTGGGATTCCCTAGGATTGAATTAGATTGATAACTAAAGGAGAGAATTATATATGTTAAATATGAATGTTATGTTTACTACTATTGAGGAAAGCAAAATTTGTTTTGATCCGGAATCGATAATAGAAATGCATTCTATTAATAATAATCAATCATTGGTGCTCGATACCGCCGGCAGAAAAATAATATTGAATCATTCATTTGAAGAAATTCAGTATTATCTGGTAGATAATTCCCCTGTTGGGAAAGAGTGGATATACGTTACCGGCATCTGCGGTGCATTGGTTATGATTGATCTATTACATATAAAGAATATTCATCATGCGAATTCGAAACAATCTAAAATCATATTTGATAATATGAAGAAATTATATGTGAATATGAATTCGGATGAACTCACTAAGAGAATCAAAAAATATAAATAAAGATTGGAGTGACGTTTATGGCTCTTTCATCACAAGATAGAGCGTTTGTCATGGGATTAAAATATGAGGATATGAATTTCAAACTCATAGAGAGCACTTTTTGCACTCACTTTAATCCCAAGACAAAACAAATGGAACCCCCACGGATTTCATTCCAGGAAGAATTTGACTTACAACCCAATGAGTATCTCAATAAGGAGAAAACCCATACAAATGTAGGTCAGATGATCCTGAATAAGTGTCTCTATGGCAATTGTCCAGGAATACAGAAAGTCCTTGGATATGTTGCTAAACCTTACACGAAATCTGTAATTGGTGAAACCGAAGATATTATCATTAAAGCGATGATGAATGGTGCAGTATCCGCCGAAGAGTGTATGAGATATTATGATAATATTCAATGGTTTGGCAATACTTTTAACGCGCATGTATCAGCATCGTTTACACCTGATACATTTAAGATGCTTCCTTCTGTTAAAAAACGTAGGGATCAGCTTTATAAAGAAAATAAAGAAGCACTTGATAGAGGCGATGCCGTTACAGCTGTCAAGATTTCTGATGAACTAATTAAAATGGCAAAGGAAGAATTGAAAAATGATCCCGGTATGCAGGTATATGATTCAGAGTGTAAACCTAAATTCTCTAACGTATACCGTGCTATGTTTATAACACGCGGTCCGACATGGAATGAAACAGAAAATAAATTTGATATTTCCAAGGGTGCATTTATCGATGGCATGAGTAAAGATGACTTTGTTTCATATGGGAATGGTGTAATCAATGGTGCATATCCTAAAGCAATTGGTACTTCAGATGCGGGTTATGAAACAAAGAAAATGTTTGCAATGAACCAGGCAATCAGTGTTGGTCCCAAGGGCGGTGATTGCAAATCTAAGTTCTATCGTGAAGTGGTAGTAACAAAAAAGAATGCGGATAAATTGATCAAGCGCTATTATCTTAATGGATCTAAATTAGAATTGCTCGAAATGGATACCGTTAAGAGATTAATAGGTAAAACTATTAAGATCCGTTCTCCACTTTACTGCTGTGCCGAATCTGGTACAATATGTAATAAATGTGCAGGGGAGTTACCCTATATTTTGGGTATAAAAAATATAGGGTTAACGTCATCCTCGATAGGATCGGGATACTTAAATTTACTAATGAAAGCGTTCCACGATACCACACAGAAGTTAACTACTGTAAATATCGATAGAATGATAATTGAATAATATAAATGCATTGATCTGTTAAATATTGCAGATCAATGCATTTATTATTTTTTATTAATACATGAACTTTAATATAAAATAAAAATAATAAACATACAAAAGGAGAGATTTATATGGAAGAAAAATTTGTTACATTGCGTATTAACGGAATAGATACGGATTATGTAATATCTAACAAAGGCAGGATAATGACTAAAAATGGTGAAAAACAAAAGAGGACTCAAGTAAATCATTTCGGGTATGAGAAAGTTGCTCTGCAGATTAATAAGAAGGCTTTGCTTGTTTCAGTCCATAGAGCAGTATATGAATCATTTGTTGGTGATATACCAAAAGGTATGCAGATTAATCATAAGGATGGAGATAAACTAAATAACTGCTTAGAAAATTTAGAAGTAGTTACCCCATCTGAAAATGTCCAGCATGCGTGGAAAACAGGATTATGCAAAAAACAAGATAGACGTGGAATAAAAAATCCTAATTATCGTGGAGGTGAATATAATCCGACTGCATTCCACACAGAAAAAGAAGCAATCGCCGCATATACATTATTAAAAGAAACAAAAATGAGTCATAAGGAAATAGCTGCTATGCTAAATGTCGATGTTGCATTTGTAGATCATATTTCCAAAGGATTATGGGCAGATGTAACTGGATTTAACAAAGAAGATGTACGCCGCAACCAAAAATTTACTAAAGAAGATGAAATAGTTCTTTGGTATCTGTATACAATTGCGGGTAAATCTCCTATTGAATTAGAGCGAATTATGAATATTCCGAAAGAATCGATAAATAACAAAATCGGTTATATAAAGCGGAATAAAAAAGATAAATTGGATGCAAAAGTTAGAAAAAGAAAAAGCTTTGAATTGGTATATGAATACCTCGGAGGAGTTGTGGTTGGATTAGCTGGTGAAGAGTAATAGTATTTTTTGTCGCTACAACTGATAATAAGGAGCAGGAAATCCTGCTCCTTATTATATTTCCAAAAATCGTCTTTTTAGCATTTTCAAATATATATTATATCCGTAAGAAAGAAGAGAATAATAGAATGAATCTCTTCTAATTGGTTGGCGGAATTTACTATGATCCGCCAGAAAGGACATGGTGTATATCATGGATATGCTTTTTATTGAACAGCAGAATCGCTTTATGGAAGATTCAAACCGTATGCATCAGGAACACATTCGTCAAAACAATATGCTGATGCAGTATCGCCGTGCTGGTTCTGGTAAATCCCATACTACTGTAAAGCGCCATCTTGTATCTCGGGATACCGCTTATAAGTTCCTTGTGCTAATGATGAAGAATCGTATGCCAGAGGATATTCTGAAGAGATATAAAGTAATGGGTCTGTATGGTGATTATGTGGATTGCCGAGAGTGGTGCTCAGTATGCACTGATTCGCTTAACCAGCAAATTGAATTTGTATCTGATTTCATGGATAAAACTATCAGATACATGAGAAGTCATTAATAGATGCATTTAAAAAGAAAGGATGTTTAATCATGCAACTGTTAACAACCGATACGAATGTTCTGAATGAGATCGCTGCAATAGCAAAGAAAAAAGAAGTCAATCCGATGCGTTGGATTGACTTTTGCGGTTTTTGCAATGACCTATTCATGGAGGGGTATCTCACTTATGAACAGAACAATCTTATCCACAACTGGGCTTGGAAGATCACTGGCATGCCACTTTCCGAAGAAGAGAAACGTGCAGAGTGGATCTTTGGTGCTCTGAAGTACGCTTATGACAACAGAGAGTTGACCTGGTAAGGTTAATTGTAACTCAAAAGGAGGTGAATCCTTATGGGGGACAATGACACCTATGGGTACGACTAAAAATATCCGGTGCATTAGCACCGGATATTTTTTTCTTTTTTAGTGCACGAATACGCGATACGTATATTCGATTGCGCGGGATGAACCAGAGCCAACGGAACCATCAGAACCAGAGCTGGTAATAGTGAGCGGATCGTTGTTCATATTCAGTTTACTGAACAACTTGCAGTTCACGTATTCGATACGACCATCCTCCAATACGACTTTCCGTGCCGTAAACAAACCAAGCGTATTTACACGAGCCATTTCAGGCTGCCCGATAAGTTCGAAATATTCCTGAATATCTTTCTTATTGATACGCAGGTGCATTTCAATGAATGCTTCGATCAAATCAGTACGATCCGTGTTATATACGTCCTGCTCAACTTCAGAACCATCTTCGCCCTCAGCACCATCTTTCCACAGGACTTTGATGACCGGTGCGGTTTCAAATGCCTTCAGGTAATATTCATACAGACCATCATCACGATGGTTGAGCATGAAATACTTGTGATAGTTATCATCAGTCGGGGTGAACGGTTCCGTTACAACACGGAACGGAATCATCTGATCGGTATGATGATTCTGGCCAATTTCTCTTTCGTAGAAATGAACCGGACGGATTGCAGAATATGCATCTCCACAACCACCAATGCCTACACCCCAAAGTACAACGTAGTCATCCTGATTTGCGGATGATTCCGGAAGACTCGGGGAGATATCCGCGTTGATTCCCATGATGTTATTGATGGAATCTACTTTCAGTGATGCGGGCACACCCCAGAGTTTTTCTAACACGGTCAATGCACCGCCAAGTACGGTTTCGTTATGAGCGTTTTCAAACAAAGTTTCACCAAACTCATTTTCACCGATTACTTCACGCGCAGAAATTTCCGTATAGAATGTCGGGGAATGTTTTCCGCCGAGTTTACGAGCAAATTCTTTCTTAAGATCGTGAATTGCGAGACGATCATTAAGTTTAACAATTCTTGTGCTCATTATTTATTCCTCCTAGTTTATTTGTATTTTTTCATTAACAATTTGTTCCGTAGGTTAATCATCATCGATGACTTCTCTACGGATTAATTGCTCACCAAATGTAATATGGGATTTTACTATACTGGATTTACCAGCACCAACTACATGAGTCATTCCCATGGATTCTCTGATATTATCCCGTGTATCAACGATTACTGCATCATCGATAAACATCCGATGCCAACGGAATTCCCAATTCTTACGTAAGAGTTTATCAGAAATTTCCATTAGAGATTTACATAAACTATCTTTATCCCCGAGTAAGTATTCATCAATAAGCAAGTTTGTATTTACATTACCTGCTTTATTTGCTCCTACTGTTACATCAAGGGATAAAACATGATTGATATCGACTAATGCATTTACCGTAAGAAGATGAATCAATTCCAGATAATGATATATATCAACAAGATTTGATAGTTTAAGAATATGCACTAGATGACTATCCTCATTTATACAATTCTGCTTGTATAATTCTACTATCTTATCCCATATTGGGAGTAGATGTCGTATATTCCATTTTCCAGTTGCATCTATAACATGACTCATATCGAGAAGTTGAGGTGCAAGTTTTACATCTTTTGAGTATTTATGGATTACTCCCAGGAGAGCAATTCTCCAGTTAGTTGTGTTCCATTTCATTGCTAGTGCTATTTTGTCAAATACGGTAATTACATCTTTGATGTATTCCAGTTTATCGCTGATTACAGCATCACGTATTGGAAGAATTTCTTCCCACTTACGTGTTATCAATATCTGATCGATCGTATCAAGCCATAATATCTTTAACTCGGATGCAAGATTCGTGTTTAATGCAGAACTTGAAATTGAGTCAATCAATTTGAGCATACACATATGCGGATCATTCAGCAGATACATAACGGATGATTGTGTCTGATCTACTGTATATGATTTAAACTGATTGATTACTTTCTCGATGTTGCTTACCAAGGCATCCTTATCATTGATGTACTTCATATCAGCAAGTTCATCGCTGATCATTGATAATTTCTCCAGAGTTTTATTGATCTTATTATTGACAGAAAAATCTGCTTCATAATAATCAGTAGTCGTGCCTGGTTCTGTTACAGTAGATGGATTTCCTGATTTCTTCAATACCTCATACAAATCAGGACGTCTGTCCTCTAATAATTCTGCATAGGTAGAAGCGAATGTTCCATCATTTTTTGTATATAACTCCTGAATATCACGAGTGAGCAATACGGAGTTATAAATTTTCATATATGCTTCGTATTCTTCGATATCGTTAGAATATCGCATCGCTGTATCAAGCCATATACGAAGCTTCTCGATATTATTGTACATTTCACGTACACCCTCAAGTGTTGTTGTATTGAGGGTTTTAAGATATCCGAGTAATTCTTCACGTACAGCACGATATTCACCAGTACATGACTCGATATCATCGAGGATTTTCATCTTCAGCATATCGATATCAGTTTTGAAATTAAACCCATATACCTGAGCAATTTGGTATGGCTTTAATGGTACATTACCAGCTAAACCAAATTTCTTTGATACAAGAGCACATAAAAAAATTACAGTATCATACAAACTCACAGGTTCACTCACGTATGGTAATTTGATGAATAATCTTTTGTAATCCTCTTGATCATCAATTATCATACGCAACCCATGGGTTGTTTCATACATCAATCGAGCTAATTCATATGACACATCAATTGACATGTATTTCGTGAGAATATTATTGAATTTGGAATTATATATCTTATTTAGCAAATCTGCATCATTTATCCAATATGGATCCCCTCCGCAGATTGCTTCATATTCAATACGATTTGAATTATCCCCAATTTCAGCAGGTATATCCTTTGATTTAATATTTACCTTCTGGAAGTAGATATCAAATGTTTTCTCCGGATCAATGACAGTGTGAGGCACGTTATTCTCGTCGTAAATCGTTTTGTAAATCATTACTGGATCGCCATTTTCATCTTTATGGAAATCCTTTACCAAATAATATTTATAGATATTGATATCGTTATAGTGGAAGACAGAAGCAATATCAAACAGAACCATGTTTGACGCTTTCTTCTGTAATAAGATATTCAATTTCTTTGCAATACTTTTCTGGTAAGGAATATCAATTGATTCGATGTATGGAATATTATATGCCTCGAATAAACAACGAATGAGATTATCATCATAGAAGTTTCTTCGTATTCCTTGTGGGAATATTGTGGTAAATAATCTCTGAGTTGCCATGTGAACAGTAATGAATCCCATGAATGCATCATAGTACTCATACATCTTTTGATCAGGTTTATTATACAAATTACGCATAACGTAATTACGGCAATTTGCATAATACTGAATAAAAGATTCGCTTATTTCTCGGTTCTCACAATGCTCGAAATACAAAATTTCGAAGTTTCTTGCAACCCTTGCAGTATAATACGAGATTTGATGACTTCCCATAAATAACAAATATGGCTTATCTTTATTTGCCATATAGAGGGATTCCCGCAATCCTGAACTATTGAAATACTGAATATATCCTTCATTGAGTAAATGAACCGGAACATCCGTCGGTATACCATAATCATTCTTAGGTATATAAACGAAATCATCTTCAGTCGCATCAATTGGTGGTTCACCATGCAGCATACGATAATACGTATTAACCTCTACATATTCACTCAATACTTTTTCTTTTTGTAATCTGCAAATAAGGTCCCTTAATTCTGGTGGAATAAGTTCCTTATTTTCTGCATAAATAGCACGGATTATGTCATCACTTAATCCAGCTGCTTTTAATACATCATAATCAAAAATGACGAAGGAATCCCAATTGGATCCTCCCTCTATCATTGCGATGTATCTATCAGCACTTGCACGTGATTGCACAGTTTCATATTTATTTGCATAATCGTCGCGCTTTACTACTAATGATAGAATTAATGATTGAAGCTGGCTTAGGAACATATCCAAGTCATTGCCATATGCCATCATTTTATATCAAACCCCTTTTCTATCGTTTTTACGTGGATGTCCAGATGATAAAAAAGAATGACTGCGTAGCCACCCACAGTCATTCTTTTTTCTTTTTTGAACAATCCTCATTATGAAAATTGTAGATTCATCTTTGAAAAATTACTTGTTGTTTATTAGATACCGTTTTCGAGTATTCTGGATCAGTAATAATAAGATTCACTGGATAATTATTGTATGCCTTACTTTGAGTAATAAGGAATACCTGTTCACATCCCATTGCTTTTAACTGTCCCTCTAATGAAGCAAATAACCTTTCTTTATTTGTTTCATGCATAGGTCCATCAATCTCATCCAGTAAGATGATATTGTATTTCGGCATGAATTGCATTAAAATGGCAAATGATAATGCAATCGTTGCAACCGAAGTTTCAGCCTGAGATCCGTAACGAATATCGCTGACGTTAACACCCTTAGTGTAATAAGGAATATCAAACTTAGAATCATCAATAATGAAATCTCTGAGGATTAATTCTCCATCATAAATTTCTTCAATGATTTTGTTTGCTAACGTTTTCAATGCTCTACAATAGAACATGATGTGAATCTTAGGAATACCAGTCCTGGAAGAAACTGCTTCTTTAATCAACTCTGCATACTCATAGTATTCCTCAACGTGCTTGATTTCAGCAGTTAATTCTCTGAAATTAGATTCTTTCAAACGAAGATTCTGTAATTCCTTCTCGGCTTCACTGATCTGGAAATCGTACATATTGATTTTTTCGTTGTAACCAATTTCCCTTTGTTTGTACTTAGATCTTGCTTCCAGAATGTCATGATATGAATCTTTCTTTTCTTGGATTTCCGTTAGCACTCGATTCAATTCGTCGCTCCTCCGGTCGTATTCAATCATAATACGATAATCACGGAGATATTCTTCCGCGGCATTCATCATTTGTTGAGTTCTCTCCAACATCTTGTCCGTATCTCTTACGATATCACGATATTCAGATAACGTGATCATCATAGCAGATTGTTTTGATAAAAGAGAATTCATATCTTGTATATTTAGCTTTGATTGTAACAATTCAAGCTCTTTCTTTGCATTTTGCAATTCTTTCTTGTTCTGGATATACTTATCATGAAACTCAATGTGTTCCAATAATTTTTGGATCAATTCTAAATCCACTAAGTACTTCTTGTTTTCTGATAGAATACATTGTATCACATTTTCGATTGATACATGGTATTCCTTTATCTTATCAGATCGCATGCTTAAAACACGCATGATTGAATGAAGTTCATTAGCAATATGCACTAATCCATCTGCACATTCTAATTCTTCCTCAAGTGAAGCTTTCTCTTCTTTTGAAACTTTCTTTGCATTAATTCCACTCTGAATCTCCATATAATATGGACATTCATTGGCATGATTACATCCAGATGGTAACATCATAATCTCAACTCGTCCTAATGGTTTTGATTTGACTTTTTCCAGCTGATGTAAATCACCCAATACAGATTCTAATCTCTTATGAGCCCACCGATCCATTTTATTTAGATCAAGACCATAATGATTATAATTCTCTGCAAAATATTTCAGCGTATACTTAGGAAGAGCTAATATCTGATCCAGATGAAATAGAATCATATTCAATTTATCCACATCAGAATTTAATTCTTCCTTTGTCATGGAAGGAACATTGTCTTCAGAGAAATTACTTTCGTAATATTTAATCTCCTTATTCAATGTATCAATCAGGGATTCTAATTCCTGAACTTCCATTGTATTACGCAATTCTTGTATTGATGAGTCTATTGATTGAAGTTCTTCAGTTAGCATTTCTATCTTTGTATTATAACGAGCTAGTTTACTAACACATTTCTCACGTTTAGCACGGATTTCTTCTATACGTTTTTCGTATATCTCTTCTCCATCGCCTTGAACTTCAATATGAACGAATTTAGGTTTCTCTAAATGAGCAAGTTCATCTTTTACAGATTTCATTTCCTCATCAAGTTCCCTTAATTCATCATCACAATTTGCGAATCTATCTGCATCAACGCTTCCTTTGTATGCAAAGAAATCTTTAATTTCAGACTCTTTTGACGAACGGTAAAACTCCAAGCGTTTTTCTATTCCGTTCATTGTGTCTTTAAGAGTTGTTGTATCAGAAATATTAAGTTGCTTCTTTTTATCAATAGCGATCTTCAATGCATTACTCAGCATTGTACTTCTTTCATTCGCATACCGCTGATCCTTCAGGTATATTTCAACTTCAGCTAATAATTTTGCAATGAATGTTTTACGTTCAGTTGCACCTAAGCTGATGAAATTACGTACATTAGGACCAAGGCGCATTAATTTTAAGAAATTAATATCAATCCCGAATTCTGATTCGATAATCAGATTAAAGCTTGTAACATTTCCTGTTTGATTTAATTCTTTACCATCCTTCTTTACATAAGAAGATATCTTCCTACTACGTTTAGCACCTTGATATTTATAAAAGTGCTCTATGTAATACTTGTGTTTCTTGGTCTTAAAAATAATAATTTTATGACCGTTTTTCTCAGGGATAATAATATCTGAGTCATCCCGTGTTTCGAGATGACCCAGACCTGCATATGGATGGAGATTTGATAATATTCCACCAGTTTTCCCTGTACCATTGTTTCCCACAATGAGAGTGATTACATTCTTAAATCCTTTGAAATCTAATTCCAAACGATCTAATCCCATACCACTCTTTACCATTGCAAAATTCTCTAATAAGAGATATTGTATTCTCATTATTATGTCACCTTACTTTCATTATCTGAATGTAAAGTTGACTATAATTTTTTGTATGGATTGCCTTTTACAATTCTTAATACAACAATGACAATCGCCATTGATCCAAGGAATATAAAAGGTAATTCCAATAACCAATTAATGAGGTCATCATATCCCTTAAGTGAATATATTGAAATTCCCATGATCATATAAAAGATTAACAATCTATTCCAAGTAGATTTGATGGCTTCTTTTGTGAGGCCAATCCAGAATCTTCGATTTAACCGATCGATATTTCCATATCGGTTTACGAATTTGAGCATTATATTTTCGAATATATCATGCCTCTTGAAAAACTCGATATCTGTACTGTCTTTAACGAAAATTAATTGGTTTTTCATTTCTTTAAGAAATGCAATTTCGTTATCTCGCTTTTGATGAACTTCATCAACCATTACATCAAGATCATCTATAATATCAGAAATTACTTTGTCTAATCGTTTCTGTTCCGCTACTTCATCAAACTTATTTTCAGCCATACGAACCTCCTAATTCAGATCCAGCATTTTCCGCACTTTTTGCACTCATAAATATTTGGATCTGATGATCCATAATAAATAATATGCATATCCCCTCTACAATCAGGGCAATGCGGAGTAAATAAATCAATTACCCATCTCAATAATTTATTCATCAGAATCGACCCTTTCTTAAATCAATCGTAATTACTTCATTGAAGATTTCACGATAATGTTTTCGTCTGCTGTTCCATTGCTTCGTAATGCTCTTGAAACCACAATCAACCAATTCGGCATAGTAGAACTGCAATCCCTCACCATAACGTCTAAGACGACCAGAAGACTGATCACCCAAATTACGATGCGCTTCGCAATTAAATACAAATTGCAAATTATCAATTGTAACACCAAGACCAAGAGAAGCATTCGTAGAAACAATTACATCACAATTTTTCATTATGTCTTCTTTTTCTGATGCAGATTTCTTCGAATGATATGAACCCGCTTTGATTTTACCAGCAAAGGTTTTATTCAATTTATCTGCGATGATATCACAAGAAAGAATTCTTGATACGAATATTATCGATCTGAATTTATTTTTTACTGCCATTTTCTCAATGGTTTCTTCAATGATATCCATGAAGTATGGATCTTCTGTTACCTGATATATTGAATGCTCTTTTGCAACAAAACATTTCCGGTATGAATTGAAGCATCTTCCTTTCCAATCAATATCTGGATGTGAATCATACATGAAGCATAGCATTGTAATATGACGTTTTGAATCCGTATATCCCAATGCTCTTTGATCAAACCGAGGGATCGTCTGAAAGATATGCTGATAAATGAAATTTGCTTTGGGATTACTCAACTTAGGTGTTGCAGTGAGATACAACGTCTTTGCGGTGTGAGTATAGCAGTCGATCATTGTTGTATTAGCAAATTCCATATGAGCTTCATCATATATCTTCAAGCCAATACCTAGTTTTAAGAACACCTGGTGTACTGCTTCCCATCCATATTTACTTGCAAATGTATTCAGCATTCTATGTACAATTAAGAATGCAAGGTACTGCTTATCATCGAATTCATCATTGAGAATATCTTCGAGGATTGAACCTTTATCGATAACGAGAATATTCTTCTCATTTAAATCGGTAAAGTTCATTATTTCCGATAGCCATGTTTGACGGATTTTTTCTCTATTGATAATTACCATCGTTCGTACTTTAAGGAATGACATCAGCGCTATCGTACAGAATGTCTTTCCCTCTCCTGTTTCTGCATTACACGAAATCTGTGTAGCATGCTTAGTATAATCCCAATCACCTGACCCGATTAGAAATTGAATCATATTCTTCTGCAATTCACTACGTGGGTATGCTTCTAATCTTATCTGAATTTTCTTATACGGATCATAGCAAGGATCAATTATTACTGGTAAACCACCAGATAATTTTTGAATGAATTGGATATTTGCTCCACCAAATATACGGAGCTCTTTTGTATCAGGATCATATGTAATTCCAACTTTGTGTATAGCCCAATTCTCTCTATACACATAAGCATTTTCAATTCGTTTACACTCACCGATTTCATAACCAGTGATACTAATATGAGTAGGATGTTTCACAATTGCATTCATATGCGCAAAAATCCTCCTTTGAAAATAAAAAGAATGAGCTTGGTGGGAAGCTCATTCATTGGTTGGGAGTCACCCCACGTCAACTATCCATGAGATGCCTTTCACGATTCCATTATTCATCGTAAGACGAACAAGAGTCTTGTCATGCAATCTGTATGTGAAATACTGATTAGCATTATAGTTAACCTGGGATACAAGGGTACCATTTTTAGGAACGCGTAATTCGTCCCCAATTTGAACACCAAATATTTTCATATCAGAACGGCTGTAGTCGATCTGCATGATTTTACCGCTACGGGTATCCGCGCGGCAAATGGCATAGTCATCGATAAACACCGTGGCCATTTCGTCGCTGCTCAGTACTTGTTTCAGCTCCTTAGTATTTACAATATCACCAAGGTTTGCAGCAACACAAGCATTCATATTCATCACAGCGATGGCGGCGGTCATAATTAACATTTTCTTCATATTCATCGATTAATTCCTCTACTTCTCTATTGATTTTTTATTTTTACCCATTTATATTAAATGAAGAGCTTTACCCACCATTTACTCATCATGTCAACTATATTATCGAATATTATAGTTGTATCTGAGGTTCTCCGATAAGGTCACCTCTTCACCTTCTTGGTTGATTAATTTGATTTCCATCTTTGCTCTTAAACCTAATAACCAGCACCATTTTGCAAAATACAAGATGCTCATTCTGGTATCAGGATTAATCAAATTGGATTTCAAATTATTTACCATTTCAGCTGTCGCTTTGTCCTTATCAGACGGTTTTACGTTAACCTGAAGTTCTGCGAGAGCTTTCTTAATCAGCACTTTTAATGCATCATCCTGCTCTATAATACGTGGGGCAAAACACTCGCCCGATTTATCAAGTAAAACAGGATTGATTGATTTCAGGTTTTCTTTATTCTGAACTTCCGCAATAATACCTTCCATGCTCAGTGGAAAGATATTTGCAACTGAGAATTCATCTTCGTCTTCAGTCGGATCGACCCAAACGGGTTTCTTTCCGTCTGAATAATAAACCGACCCAGGTATAGTTGGTTTATTTTTCTTGAGTTTACCTCTGAAAATATATACACGATCTCCGTGAATATATCCATATCCTTTGTCAAATCTTTGCTTGTTATCCTCAGGGAATACTTCAATTAATTCCCCATGGATATCTATAGCCATTCTGGCCATTTCTTTTGTTTCATCCATATTAATCTTCCTTTTCATAGATATATTATTTACTACGCGTAAATAGCGTCTGTAAACCAGCAATTACAATTGCTGCGACTATAACATATTTGAGACTTAAAATCTCTTCCCCGAGTATAAGCCCGACAGCCTAATTGCATGCCCATATAACGGCAAATGCAATTACAAAACTTAGAGCAAAACTTACTAAAAATATCACCGCAATTGCACCAAAGGCTATAATGATTTTAAGCAAATCACGCATTCTTTTCAGCTCCTTTAGATAAATCTAACTTCTCAATTGAATCCAGCTTTGAATCCAATAAGAATTTTGTCTTGTTCAAATCTTCCTCTTCTTCCTGAGTCCGGAAGATCGTTTTTGGTCCAATGAAATTCAGTAATAATTGTGAATATTCATACAGATCAATTTTACAAAATACTTTCCATAGAGCTTTTAACTCACGGAAAGTCATTTTACCGAAATTTGCTGTACGATTAATGCAAATCTCGACTCCTTCATACACATTACCCTCAAAATCATCCACTATAGTTGGGGCTAAGCGTATGTAATGATCTTTTATCTTTACTTGGACTATGTGATCTTCCTTTTGAGGATACATACACAATTTACCATCCATAAGATAAAAGATATCATCTCTGTTAAACTTTTCCAGCATTTCCTCTAATGCATCTGTGAATGTCTCTAATGTAACAGCTGTAAATGTTACTCTCCGATCTATCCAATTTGCATTTCTCATTTCCTTATCAACAGGCAATTCCAAACTGACAAATGCTGGATAATTCAAATATAAACTTATATCGTCTCCTTTTCTATAAATTTTTACTGGTACATTTCGATCTTCTTCTGTTGGGAATAGAACACCCATCCAAATTTCGAAACCAGCAATTCGTGCTATCCGACGGCTTACGGATTTCAGTCGTTTTGCAATATTACTCACCGCCCTCTCACACATTAACTTCACTATAATATATATTTGTAATATGGTTTGATTTACGCAATCAAATATCCATATTACGATGATGTAATATGGATATTTAAAAAATTAATGGAGATCAACCTGTGGGGTTGATCTCCAAAATTCACGTTCTGCCAACAAATCATATGCAGCAAGCTACACATAATCTGCTGACACGAATATACATGTTGCCTTTAGCCCCTCACTATTGCGATCGATTAGATTTAAAAAACACATATACACTCGTTGAACCTGAATAGCAATAACGTTATTATATTGTATATACAATTTATTTTTTTAAAATAATTTGTTATGCTTTTTTCTGATTGCCATTCGAGAACATCTTTTTGCTCCGATTTACAGCGCTCTGAGCAATTTTGCTGGATACCTTACCCTTGAAGGCAACAGTGCTCGGATTCGGTTTGGCAATCTTCTTACCATTAGCCGCATAGTCGCGGATCTTCTTGGAAGCAACGCTCTTAGCTTTGCTAGCCCAACGCTGATGAATTTTCTTTTCCAAAGCACGTTCCATCATCCAGATCTTAACCAACTTCTTGTAGTTGGGATCACCTGCCTGGCGTGCAGCGTCGAGCTCAGCCTGCTTAGACAAATGAGCCAAACGAGCTTTGCGGTCGAAACGTACAATGGTGCGTTCCATTGCAACACCCATCATTTCACTCACTTCATCCATTGCTTCGCTAGATGCAGCAAGCTCTTCGATATCAGACTCAGAAGTCATATCAAGCAGAGCTGCTGCAGCCAGTGCTTCGCTGGATACATCAGCATCGTCGAGACCGTCCTTATCATCTTTCAGATCTTTACTCAGCTCTTCCATAGCCGAGTCAATATCCAGCTGTTCCAATTCGAAATCTTCAATCATCATGGGAAAATCCTCCTTTAATTATTTCAATTTGATTACATATTTGTGCAGGTATTGATAATATGCACATATATTAACTATCTTGTCTTTTTAATTAAGAGTTGACAGGTAAGTATCAGAAAAAGGAGGTATAAAAATGAATGATAATGGAAAAGATGTAGCTCATACATATACGAATTCAGATGGAAAGGAAATCCCATCAGTTACTCATATTATCAGTATTATTAAGAAAAAGAATATAACTGGTTGGGCAAATTATCTCGGATTTAAGCATATTTCGGTAAAGAACTACATCAATGAAAAAGCGATACTCGGTACTCTTGTACATGAGAGAATAGAAAAATTTTTCGATAATGAAGAACCTGAACCATACTTCGACTATTCTATCAATCAGCAGGTAAATGCTCGATTTGATATATTTAAGGCTTGGTATGATAGTGCAAAGCCCGAACGAATATGGGAAGAAAAAGAATTTACAAATGATAAATATGGTGGAAAGATTGACTTACTGTGCAAAATGTATGATGATAAAATCGTGCTATTGGACTTCAAAACATCCAAGGCGGTTCGTTCATCACATTTTTTACAACTCGGAGGATATCTGAACCTCATTCAGGATTGTGAACCTGAAATGTATAAGAAGATTGATTTATGCCAGATTGTGGCGATTACAAATTGCAAAGTAGTACAAGAAGTGCGTCCTATTGAATTGATGAAGAAATATCAGGACGCATTTAACGATGCGTATGAATTATATGTAAAATGGGATAGAATTCTCAGGGAAGAATGGAATGATTCACTGAGAGATCTGGGTATCCTATAATTCAAAATAATTTTTAAGTAAATATTATAATGCTGGTGTTTGCTGAAAAATTTATCGAAAGGAAGATTATTATGAAAATGGAGGAAATGAAATGTATACTATCTTAAAGAATAAAAGAGACATCCAGGATTTTCTTTATGGTGCATGTGTTCCACTTAATGCAAAGATTACAGTATGGGACCCCAATCGAAGAGTATGGAGAGACTCAGGTATTCTTGCAGATTATGATAAAGAAACCCTGAGTATGAAAATTATTGATAATTCCTTAAGAAAGGAGGATTTACCATGATATCAAAAGAGTTATTTGTGACCGCATTTATTGCGGATATACACTTTGGTGCACAAAAATCGGAAAATCTGTATCAACAGTTACAAGACCGATTCATCAAAGTAATTGAAAAGAATAAAGTTGATATGATCGTATTTGGTGGGGATTTGTTTCACTCCATCATTACAATGAATTACCGCACGTCACATTACGTACTCCTGTTCATTGAACGTGTTGTAGAAACATGCAAGAAAAATGGGATTAAATACATCCGTATCTTGCAAGGAACAATGAGCCATGATAACAATCAGCTCAGTAATTTCAATATATATGAGGGACGAATTGATATTGATTTCAAAATCATTCGTACTGTATATGAAGAAAACTTATTAGAGGGAATTCATATTCTCTATGTTCCGGAAGAATATATGGTGAACCAGGATGAAGTATACTCTCATTATTTGAATCGTGATAAAGATTACGATTTCATATTTGGACATGGAATGTTTAAAGAAGTAACATTTGTAGCTCGTAATCAAGAATCAGAAGTTACAATGTCCAAAGCACCGGTATTTGATTCCAAGCAATTTATAAATGCCTGCAAAGGACCGATATACTTTGGACATATACACATTCGGAATTCTATAAAAGAGCATATCCATTACCCAGGTTCATTTTCTCGCTGGAGATTTGGTGAAGAAGATGACAAGGGATGGTATCTCAATATTTACAATATAAAGACTCATCGATATAAGCATGAGTTTATCAAGAATACTAAAGCTGAAAAATATGTTACGATTTCAGCATTGGTAGTTCCAAATCTTAAACCTGAAGATTTGACTGCTGCTGTAAATACGGTTCTGCATGATGCAGAACATGTAAAGTTAAAATTGATAATAAAAGATGATGTTGATTGTGCGTATACAGTGTCATATTTGAATAATATGTATCAGAATCATCCTGATGTTAAACTTGAAGTAAAGAATGAATTTGAGTTTAAACGTGAAGCGCAAATAGATAAGGTTGTTAATGAAGCAATGGAGAAGTACGGCTTCCTTACTGATGAGTCTTTCACTCATGAAGAGAAAATCCAGAAATTCATAAAAATGAAAAGAGGTAAGGACGTACCATTAGATGTAATAAATGATATTTTGAATCTGAAATAAAGGACTGATAGATTTGAAAACGGCTAAATTGAAAACGAAAAATAAAAAAGAATTTAATCCATTGCATAATTCAGCGATGAATCCTCCGAAGATAAAATTCAAATTTGATAAAGCAATTTTGAATATGTTTATCGGATATATATTCTCCGAGGATCCATCTATTAGTAAAATGAGTCTGAATAACTTAAATCGGCTTTTAGAGTTAACCGATGAACGTACTTTTGAAGCAGATATTGATCTGCATACACGATTTGAATTTGCAAAGATTGCGCTTGATGGTAAGCTACATCAGGGTATTTGTAAAAGAGATTTGCTTAAGACATATGCACACCGGATAAATAATCCGGTTTCAGATGATATTGTGTCTAAGGTTGATGATTATGCAAAAATATCACAGAGTGAGATAAAATTTATAAATAATGCTGTAACTGATAGGTTACAATACTCCTTTATCGTATTATATAAGGATATCCTCATGCAAGAGTTCATGCGGATTGATATGGGAGATTATGAATCATATAAAGAAGTAGTAGAGTCCTTGAAAGAAAAATGCGGGGCTCTGATGAATGATATCCGTAAAGCTGATAATGCGACATCAAATATTACGTTCTCATTGAGAGAAGAAATATTTGATGCATTAGTAGAAGATGTGGTTCAAGAAGCAATTGACCCATCATCGGTGCTTGTTACCGGATTGAAAACATTAAATGCGATGTTAAGTCCAGGGTATATGCCAGGTCGACTGTACATGTACTTGGGGATTACCGGCGGTTGGAAGTCTATGATGTTGCTTGCAACCTGTTATTGGATAAAGAAGTATAATAAATTTGAAGCAAGTGAACCGGGTAAACGCCCGACGATTTTGTATATATCAAATGAAAATGGTATTCCTGAATCAGTAATGCGACTCTTTAATATGTCCGTTTCTGATAAGGATATCACGAATTTTGAACCTAAGGATGTAGTTCGTCTTATGAAGCAGAAGGGCGGGCTTGTTCTTAACGATGATCATGATATCGATATAGTAATGCAGTATTATGGAAATATGGAAATTTCTACGGCAGATCTATATGGTATCATTGAAGATCTTGAAGATGACAATAGAGAAGTTATTTGCCTTGTATTGGATTACATTAAGAGAATTCGCCCTGCACAGAAAGCATTGGATGAACGTACGCAATTAGCGTATGCATCTAATGAATTAAAGGATTTGGCAGTTAAACTTCACATCCCAGTTATTACTGCACAACAGATAAATCGTGCTGGTAATATGACAATTGACGCTGCTATGGAATCTGGTAAGGAAGACTTAGCACGATTCCTTGGTAGAGGTAATATTGCTCAGTGCTGGGATATGTTAGAGAACTGCGATTGGGCAGCAATTCTTAATAGAGAAATTGAAAGGTCAACTTCAATAAGTTATTTGACCATAAAAGAAATCAAAAAGAGATACAAGTCAATGACTGAGATTACATATATGAATCAGCCGTTCCAAGAAGGATCTACGAGTAGACTCGTTGAAGATTTCAATATGGATAAATCCGTTGCGAAATTGTCTTTGGCATCCGACCTTGTCGGTATTAAAGTGGAAGACAAAGGTACTCGTGGGAATAAAACTGCGAAGAAGAGGGAAGACCTTCAATCGTTGTTTGATCCTGAATTTGACTTCAGCGGTGCGGCATAAGCATAATAGAAATATCATAGCGAGAAATTCTCGCTATGATATTTTTTAGATTTTAGCCAAATCAGCTTTGAGCTCAAGTTCATTTCTGTTCTTCTCACGCTGTTCCATCAGCAGTATTTCATTGAATACCGTTGCGACATTCGATGAGAATAATTTAACCCCCATGTTGAGATTATAAAAATCACATGCTGAGACCATCCCATTTATATAAAGAATAAATGGGGCAATTTCAATAGTGCCATATATGTCATAAGACAAAATATTTGGTCGATACTCGTATTTTAAAGCATCAACTCCGTCTATTTTGTATTTCATGATATATGGCTTTAAGATATATTTATATTTTGCCAATAATGATTTTGTATTCAGCATAAGATAATTATCATTTTGCAATCGTATAAGTGCTTTAAGCCTCATTGCAGAATCTGTAATTTCCAGGGTTCTCCCTGCATCGATTTGCTCTTTAATGCTAGAATAATGAACCATAAGTACTCACCTTCTGTCTTTAGGTCTCTCTGGTTCTCCACCACTGGGGAAATCACAAATCAATCTGGTCACTAATCCGTCATTTGGATCATGATTCATGAAAAGAATGATTACCCTGCTTCCTGCAGGAATTTTACCATTCTCCCCGACGTGTGGCCAGTGATGATCGTGATGAAAGTGTGGGCATGGTTTGAGGTTTGATGTTCCACTATGGCATGTAAATGCAGAATGTGTAGCATTAACACAATTACCAGGACAATCGTGATACGAATGTCTATGTGCTATCATAATTTCAGGACTTACCCTGATATTAAGAGGTCCACCTTCTTTTGCAGTACTACTGGATTGCAGCTGGGTATCAGAATCATTAGCAAAATTACTTCCATCAATTGATGATGAAGATGATTTTGCATTGCTAGCTGTAGAACCTTGTAACTTTGGAACCCTTACTTTAAATACAGATGCAGTTGGGTCTGTATCTTCAACGAGGAAGCCATACTCGAATAGTTCGACTTTAAAACCCTCGTTTTCTGTTTTATCTGCAGCCATTTAAATTCCCCCTTTATGTACAAGAAATTAAATTTTTATCACTTTGTGATAGCAAATAATAAATGAAAGGAGCTCATACAGATGATACAACAGAAAAGAGTTGTGGTTCGTCGGAATAAAGATACAAGTGAACTTAGTCGTTTATTTGGAGATAAGATTGGCCCGGCATTTGCACAATCAAATGCTCCATTGAATGATAAGTTTAAAGATGAACCATGGACATACGTCCCTGCTCCAGGAGTATCTACCCACCGTGGCTCACGACCGCTTGTTGATGGTGAGGGATCTCCATATGGAAGCCCAGTTGATATCATTGAACGAGAATTAAGGAAAAATCCCATTCTCAATGAAATTGACCCTCGGCTTATAAATGCGGTTCCTCTTTACACGAAGAAATCATCAAACATCGTTGATACGATTGGTGATAAAGGTACACTTGGTGTATTGATTCCAACCCAGCAGGATTCTATTCCTCCTGAGTTTAAATCTCAGTATGAAGCTGAAATGAAGAACCGCAAAGAATTACTTGAAACAACTGAATCCATTGGGGAATCTCCCAATGATGAAGGAGGAAAAACTGTTATGATGACAGAATTGGCACACCCCAGACAATTCCCAACCGAACCGATTCCATCAAAACCCGATCCGGATATGCGTCCGCCGAAGCATCCGCATCATGATGTAATCATTCCGCCGGAGGATCGTCCTGTACCACATCATATCACAGAAGATATGATTGTAAAAACCCATGGATATAACGAGACAAACGTTAAACTCATGGGTGAAGTTTCTACAAATATTGCCCTTTGCTCAGCAACACTTGCTGTATTGAATAATCCACAGAAACCTGTAAATGTAAATGAGGTTATGCGTCTTCTTCAGTTTATGGACGATAATGCATTCCGCAAAACATTTGCTGCTGTTTTCACAGAGATTTTCAATGAAAACATTCGGTTGAGTAATTTGATTACATCATATCTGAATGGAACTGCTGAAGTGCCTGCTGACAGTGAACAGACAACTGACAGCGGTGAAACCCCTGCCAGTGAGTCGGCTGAGTCTGGAGCCGGTCAGGGCACGCCTGACAACTCCGTTAATTAAACGATTTCTGATTAGCGCCATTGCTTGCGCCAGGAATTTATTATAATCGTATGGACTTAAGTGTAGATGATAATGTCATCTACACTTTTTAGTGTAAATGCTTAGAAAGGAGCTGGTGGTATCATATGGATACAATTGGTTTCTCCTCAGATATCGTTCTTAATGAGCAACAGCAAAAAGCTCTGGGAATGCTCAAAGAATGGTGGGGAGATAAAAAATTAAGAAGAAAGCGTTTTGAATTATCTGGAGCAGCTGGTACAGGAAAAACCACGCTTATCAGGTATTTTATCAAAGACATTAACATCAAGGAAGAAGATGTGCTATTTTTAGCATATGTAGGCAAAGCCACTCTTGTAATGAGAATGAATGGCTTAAATGCACGAACAATTCACAGTGCAATTACAGTAGCAAGGGAAGTTCCAGCTAGAGATGCATATGGAAACCCGATTATTGAAAATGGTCGAAAAATGTTTGATCTGAAATGGATTCGAAAAGAATCCCTGGATGAAAATATCAAATTGATTATTGTTGATGAAGCAGGTATGGTGCCAGATAAATTAGGGCATTGGCTTGAATCATATCATATTCCAATTATCGTTCTTGGGGATTTGAATCAGCTCCCTCCGGTAAAGAGTAAGAGCTTTTATTTAAATCACCCACGTATTCACTTATCACAAATTATGCGGCAGGCAAAGGATTCTCCAATTCCATGGTTAGCGCAAAAGGTCGTTAATAATGATTATAGTGATTTCAAACCTGGAAATGTAATTGGTGATACGATTTACTTTAAATCCGCTGATAATATTAGAGAAGAGGATTTCAGATATAATGATGCGATAATTGTCCCGTATAATCGTCTGAGGGATAACTTTAATCATTATATCCGTGAGAATATCTTTGGATATAAGCAACCATATCCAATGATTGGTGATAAGCTTATATGCAGAGGAAATCTCTGGGATAAGAAAATCGAGGACGACATTTACTTGGTAAATGGTATGGTTGGATTTGTCGAAGATATTGATATGGATTCTATCACCAAGCAGAAGATGAATTTGGACTTTAGACCAGATTTTCTTAAAGAAGGTCAATGCTTTAAACATCTGACGATTGATCGATATTACCTTGATTTGGATTACCAATATAAGTTGACATATCGAAGCAAAATGGCAAAGATGGAATATGGATATGCAATTACATGTCATCTTGCACAGGGTTCACAATATGATAATACATTTGTATATCTTGCTGAGGGTTGTGGTAGAACTGACCTATATCGTCGGCAATGGATATATACTGCAATCACACGTGCAGTGAAAACTCTAACTATTATTGTATAGGAGCGTATGTATGAATAAGAATGTTTATCTGAGCAATAGCAATAATCGTATGGCAACGACAATTGCTAATATGAAGCATGGAAGTAAATCTTCAAAACCTGCTGAATTTCCTTCTCAGCGGCGTGTAAGGGTTGCTGGGGAAATAAAAGAAGCATTCGGTTTTTCCCATGGAGGAACCAGCAAACATAAAAAGAAGAAAAAGAAATAAACACCATACAGAGTGATTGGAATATTTTCCAATCACTCTGTATTTATTTTGAGAAATCAACGTGAATGAGTTTTTTTACCAGATTCGTCTTCACCAATAAGACGGCCATATTCATCGAAGATGTTTCCACACTTCTTACAACGATATCCACCGCCTCCACGAGTTATTATGTGCTTACTGTCATCACAACATCTTGGTTCTACTTTAATTGGCTTAATTCTTTTCATATAGCATCACCTCGCGTTTAATTTCTTTGTCGTATTCACAATATAGTAAAGTTTTAAGAAGGATGGTGTTAGTAAAATGGATATGGCTGAATTTAAAAAAGTTTGGAATCACCATGATGGCTGGAATAGATGCCAGGCAATTATTTTCGATAATAGTGGCCGATGGATATTCTCCGATAAGTATTATCATGAGTACTATGAAACGATCAAGGATGCTAATGGATATGAATTCAAGAGACGCATTCCGGATTCACCTTTTTGCTTTGCAAAGGTTGATGCTGATGGTAATCCCATGAAAGATAAAAACGGGATGCCTGTTCTGGATTACATGGATCTCCATGATTGTTTGACAATCAATGAAGAGTGTGGTACATTGGAACGTAAACGGTATTTCGCTGGTGTTACACCTGAAGATATTAAAAATGGTACTCCACTCTATACCATTGAAGTTAGGCACGTTGAAAACGTACAGCTTATGTGCTTCTGTGATGAAAATAATTTGGAAGCTCGTCCATTATTCCCGTCTTCTATGACGTAAATGATAAGTGTATATACGGCATATCTCGTATATACACTTATTACCTTCTATATTTTTATTTTTATCAATATCATAACATGATAGTAGGAGACCTGCGTAATTCAAAAAGAATTATGAGTATATATTATAACATGGTGTAAAGGTGGTCGATTATGTTTTAACATACTCTACACAATATGTATAACAGGTTTCAAGATGAAAGAAAAAGAAAAGGAGTTGACTTTTAATGGCTAAAGCAATTAATAGTCCGAAAAAGCTCTTGGCAATTATCAATGCCGAGAAACACAAAACAAAGTTGAAGATCAAGAAGATCAAGTGCAAGTGTAACCATCAGGGGAAATCCAATTATTGGATTCATCCGGTGAAGGGTAGCGAATACCTGTGCAAGTGCACGGAATGCCGTCGTAAGATTGATCTCGAACCGATCGATAAGGAAACGGCGGAAATCAAGGCTGATATCAAGAAAGTCTTCAAAAAGGCAATCAATTATTGCGATATCGGTAAGCTGCAGCTCAATCCGAAGACCGATGAAAAAGAATTGAAATATCTCGGCGAAGTGCAGTATGGTATGGAACGTGTAGCAGCGATTCTGAAGGCCGCTCTTGGCGATGAGTTCAAAGCAACTCGTAAGAAGAAGAAGGGCAAGAAGAAGAAAGGTAAGAAGGTCAACTTCACTGTTGGCGGTCGTTCCATGAACTTCAAATAATATACCAACGCAGGGCCCTGTGCTGGTATAAGCATGTTATCCAGCGTGAGTAATTCACGCTGGATATTTTTATGTATATAGTATAAAGGAGAAATAAGATGGACATACATGATATTATGGATAGGCTTGACGGTAAATATAAAATCGTCAATATAGATTCGTATGATAAGGTAGAAGATCTCGGGAGGAACGAACTTCCGAAAGAAAAGTTTGATGAGTATATCGGCAAAGCGATTTATGTGTACAGCTATAAAGATGGACTCTGCGAATTGATCGTGCCTATGGCAAAGAATGATAGTAACTTCATTGTAGCTGTTGTTGACAGTGATAAGTACGTTGATGTCTATAAGTTGGACACTGAATCTCATACATTTAAATTCAACTATACCGGCGATCCGTATGAAACACTCTATGATGAAGATGAACTCAATGAATTCACAGAAGACGGTAAGAATATACATCCTGCGCCGAATGAATTTAACGAAGGCGATATTATCTTTATCGCAAAACATAACAGCAAAGATCCTTACATTAATGACAGTTTGGTAGATCCCACTGGGGTTTATCTGATTGGTACTGGCCCAATGTCATATATTGATGACGACGAGGATGACCTTGAATTGCTGCCAGTATACGGTTATATGTGTTTCTTTACTGAGACTAAAGATAAGATGGAGAGTATGGTTGATTTCATCAATGCAATGATGAAAGACAAATCTGTTTCTGAGTAAATAGATTTAATACACAATAACACAACAAAAAATAACGGTGATCTGTCACCGTTATTTTTTATTTTTTGAAGAACACCTTTATATTAGTATATCACCTCACGGTATATACATATTTTAATTTAATTCTGAAGTATATATTATATAAGTAGAAAGAAGGTGAAAAGTATGAAATTCTTTATTGATAAATTCGTCGATGATGATGACATGGAAGTCAGTATATTCATTGACGAGAAATATAATTATTATTTCAAAAAGTTTGATAGAGAAGTCGGGAAGAATGCAATACGAAATAATTTCGTGTTATCGGTTCTTATTCGACTTAAATACTTGAATCAGGATGTACCATTTACCGATGAAAAGTGGGATCAGTACATCTCTGAATTTAAGGAAACTTTTTATGAATCGAGTGATACTGAGAAAAAGATGATCATGCAACATTGCCTAATTATACTGGACAATGTAATTTCTAGCAATCTTACGGTTGTCAGGAAACAAATAAAAGAAATGGAGGAAAAGCATCGTGCCAAAATTCAAAGACGATAAGATTAGCGTTATTAAGTCGGACATTGAACGACTCAGAAAACGCACATCTATGTACATTTCTAACAAAGGCTCCAAAGGTGCATTGCATCTCTGTAGAGAGTTAATCAATAATGCATTTGATGAGGCTATGAGCGATGATTCCCCGTGTAATGCGATTGATATTATATTCGACGGGAATCTGAACCAACTTACGGTTGTGGATAATGGACGAGGAATTCAGTTTGATAAAGTTGAAATCCTCTGTACGTATCTGCACTCTGGTTCTAATATTGATAAAGCAGAAGAGAAAGCAAATGCAGCAGAACTTGCTGGTGAAAACGGCGTTGGTCTGACTGCGGTAAATTCTCTTTCATCTAAATTCTGTATTGTGGTTCATCGTGAAGGAAAGAAAGGAACTTTCATCTTCGATGATGCAAAAATGCAGAAACCGATATTTGAAAAATGCGATGAGAATAAACATGGCACTGCCGTATTGTTTGTCCCATCTGAAGAATATTTGGGTAAATGTAAGATTGATCCTAATGCATTAGCGGAATGGATCGATATGATTTCATATACATTACCCAGTCAGTTGAAGATTCATCTTCATGTAATAAAGAAGGGCAAGGAAACTCCCGTCGTTACTACGTTCCATCATCCAAAGGGAATTGAAGAGCTCTTCGACAATATGGTGGAGAAATCCATCATTAAACCAATTCGTCTTACGATCGGAAAAGATCGGTTTGAAGACAAGAAAACGCATTGTGATGTAATTATGTCATTTGCAGATGGCGATGTGTCCGATGCAGGTAACCATCAATCATTTTGTAACCGCGTTGTGACAATTGATGATGGTACGCATGTAGATGCATTGAAGAATGCATGGTGTAGAGCTGTCCTGAAAATAACCAGAGAGTTATTAAGTGAAGCTGACAAGAAAAAACTTGATATCAAGTTTGAAGATTGTCGTACAGGATTGGCGTTTATCATCGCAGCGTATATTCCATCTCCTGGCTTTACAGGTCAGACGAAACAGAAATTGGATAACGATGAATTATATAAGCCATTATCTGAAAATCTCTATACTGATATTCTCAAATATTTGAGAGATAATCCGTTAGAGGCAAAGAAGATAGCGACATTCATCAAGAACACAGCTAAGTCTAGGCAGAATGCTGTTAAAGTACGTAAATCCGATTATCGTGGATACGATACATTTGAAGAAGCTGTGCTCAAAGCATATCTGGGATGTAAGAGTAACAAATACAAAGAAATCTGGCTGTTAGAAGGGGATTCCTCAATAGGTAATTTCCAGAATGCCCGTGATTCAATTCATCAGGCTGGTTTTAAATTAAAGGGTAATCCAAAGAATGTTTATGGCTGTACCCTTGCTGATGTATTGGCAAATCCGGAACTTCGTGAGCTTACAAAGCATCTCGGCTGTGGCATAGGAAAAGATTTTGATATTTCAAAATTGAAGTTTGATAAAATCATTCTCTTCTTTGACTCAGATATTGATGCATATAACATGGTTTCGCTTATATGTGTATATCTGCTTTGCTGTATTCCAGAAGTTGTCAAGGCAGGTAAAGTATATCGCGCTATGGGTCCATTGTATATCGTTAAAGATAGCAAAACTCCATATTTGATTACAAAGGCAGAATATTATTCTCTCTTTGCTGATAACGTCTGCACGAATATGAAACTGATTGATTCGCATAAGCATGAGCTTACATTCAAAGAGATGAAGCAGCTTATCGAAGATAATAAGGACTATCTTGATGAACTTCTTCCGATTGTGCATTATTACACGGTTAATAATGAGATTATCGAATTCGCATTGGTACATGGTCAGAAATCTAATTTTGGGAAATTGCTTAAAGCAAAATTTCCTGAGTTGAAATATGATGCGAAAAATGAAGTCATCGAGGGTTCATATGCAGGTACAGACCAATATCTGGAAATAGGTAACGGATTTTATGATAGATGCACAAGATTATCGACAATTATTCACGAGGTGAATAATAATGATATCTACTACACTATGATAGATGCAGGGAAGAAGTATCCCGATAAGATTTCTCTCGGTACATTCTTCCTGAAGAATATGAAGTATCTCCCGAAAGTTGTAAAACGTATAAAGGGAGTTGGCGAGCTTCCTGACGATGTCTTGTGGGAAACCACACTCAATCCAGCTAAACGTGAATTGATTCAGTTAACGATAGCTGATTTGGAGCAGGAGCTCAAAACGGTAAAATTGCTTCACGGCCCTGATTCTACTCTTCGTAAAGGATTTATGGATGAGTATGTATTCAATCGTGAAGATATCGATACCTAATAGAAGGAAGATGAGAAAAATATGAAAGTCACAAATAAACGAATCCGTGAACTCAGAACGATTATGTTCTGGTGTGATCGGCTTGGCGTTGAATATGACAATTCCCATACTATAGTGGGTATTGCACAAGGATTAAACGCGAAAACTTCTACGAAAAAGAAGAAACGCGAAAAATCAAATTTCGCTCCTGATAGTGTATATGAGAATGAGCGGAAGATTACTGTAGTAAACATGGGTAGCTATAATTTGCATGGTATGCATATATTTGGTGCAAACGTGCAGTTAAGCCGTGCAATACCGAATATTGCCGATGGGTTTAAGCCCGTCGGCAGACGTGTATTGTATTCGATGGCAAGGATATCCCATGCTGATAAGAAATTGAAAAAGGCTCTTGGACTTCAGGGTGATGTAATTAAGATTCATCCGCATGGTCCAAGTAGTGTCGAAGATGTATTAACCTTATTTGCCAAACCATGGGAATTAAATTACCCCTTGATTGAGATTGATGGAAATAAGGGTAATGCGGCAGGTAAGCGTGCAGCTGCTTTGCGATATCTTGATGCAAAATTGAGCGATTATGCGTATGATTGCTATTTTGCAGATTGGGATGAAAAGCTGGTTGAAATGCGAGCAACGTATAACCGGGATGAATATGAACCAGATTACCTGATTTCGAAATTCCCAGATTTGCTCCTCAGACCATCAACTGGCTTTACATTTGGCATGGCTTCTAATATTCCGAGCTATAATTTGGGTGAAGCATTCAATGCAATGATTGAGCTCATTAAAGATAAGGATTATAATCCTATCTTGATACCGGATATGCCATGCTCCTGTGTTATTATGGATGAAGGTGAATTCCCTGAAATTTGTAATACTGGTGTAGGAGCATTTAAGATGCGTGGAGAAATTGAGATTGATTATGAGCATAATCGACTCGATGTTATCTCTATACCATATCAGACAAAATTATCTGATGTTAAGGAAAAGATTGTTGCTCTTAGAGCAACGTGTTTCCCTAATCTGAAAGATATCTTTGATGGTACAGATAAGTCTGGTATCAACCTCGAACTTACATTCCGTCCGGGTACTGACCTTGATGTAATGAAGGCAATGTTGTATAAGAAAACTGCACTTGAGTCCGTATTTGGTACTCAGATGCGTTACGTTGATATGCAACGGGGTAAGGCATCAATATATAATCTCAAAGAGATTATGATGTATTGGCTCAACAACCGTCGGAATGTGAAACGTAAGTTCTATATCAATAAATTCGTTAATGGTAAGGAACGTGTTAATATCTTGGAAGTGATGATTGATATCTGCCAAGATGAAAAGTTCCTTCAGGCGGTGATTAAGCTCATCCGTAAATCAAAGCGTGATGAATTAGCTGAAGTGATTCATGAGAGATATCCAAATGTATCAACAACTCAGGCAATGGGTTTGGCTAAAATGCGTTTGGAACAATTCAGTGAAACCGCGTTATCTGAGCATCGTTTGGAATTGAAAACTCTCATCAAGAATCTGGAAGAGTGGGATAAGATTATCCATTCTGCAAAGAAGATTGATAAGATTATTATCAAAGAATTGGAAGAAGCAATTGCCAAGTATGATACTCCTCGTAAATGCCGTATTGAAAAATATGTGGCTGACGAAGATGGGTCTTCTTTGATCTCTGATCGTGACTATATTCTGGTCGTAACTAGAAATGGTTATGTGAAGAAGTTACCTCCGAATACGAAAGATATTGGCGATTTTAATCCAGGTGATGACCCTATCATGACCTATAAAGCAAATAATCGTGAAACGATAATTGCTTTTGATGAGAAAGGAATGGTTCATCCAATTTGCGTGAATGATATTACGGAGACCCCATCTGGTACTAAGGGTGTAAGTCTTTCCCAGTATATCCATCTAGCAGGTCAGATTGTATCAATTCTGCGTAAGGATGATATCACGGAAAAATCTCATTTCATATTCGTAACGAAGAATGGAATGATTAAGAAAACAGATTGTGCTAAATTTGGGTTTAAGAAATCCGTAGCATCAATTCTTCTTAAGAAGGATGATAAGCTCGTCGATGTATTACATGGAAAGAGCAATACAAACGTGATCATCTATACGAAAAAGGGATATGGGACTAGATTTAACACAAATGAGTTCCAAGCAACTTCTCGTATGAGTGGTGGTGTAATTGGAATCAATCTGGAAGAAAATGATGAGGTCATTGGACTCACGAAAGTTCACAAGAAGGATGATTATATTATGGTCATGACTGCTAAGGGAATGGGTAAAGTTTGTTCCCTCGACAGTTTTGCTACTGAGAAGAGACGTGGATCTGTAGTTCAGCTGGCAACTCTTATTCGTAGCGATGAGATTGTCTCGGTAATTGCATGTAGTGAAACAGCAAACTTCCTGATCATAATGAAGAATGATGCGGTGAAAGTCCCATTTGATGAATTCAGTGAACTGACCAGAAACCATTATGGTAAGAAAGTGGTTGGTGTACGTCGTGGGGATTTGATTATTCGTTGTTTGAATTTGAATCCCAATAACTGATAATAAGGAGCAGGATTATATCCTGCTCCTTATTTTTTTGTAATTTTGAAAAATCGTCTTTTTAGCATTTTCAAATATATATTATATCCGTAAGAAAGAAGAGAATAATAGAATGAATCTCTTCTATACGTGTGGCGGAATTTACTATGATCCGCCAGAAAGGCATAGGTGACAACTATGAAACGCTTCGAACTCAGCAGAAACAATATCGGCCTTATCCGTGATCTCGCTGGCACTAACCTGACGCAAAACTTAATCGATGATCATAACAATCGCGAGATCGATCATACGACTATTGCAACGGGAGTGTTGGTTTCAAAAGACTTTGAGATCCCGGTGCTCTTAGTAAAGCATTGCCAGTATTTCTGCATTAACAAAATCTATTTCGGCGAGGATGATAAAGTGCATCTTAGCCGTATGAGTGTTGGTGGCGTGGTTGACCTCCGTTTCACGAATGGCCTGCTGCATGCAATTGCTAATTATAATGCTGAACATTGCATTGGCAACGGTATGGGTTATTCTGAAGAGACTCTCTACATTGTTGGTCAGGACAGCAAAGGTAACTGGGTCGAAAAATCTCCGGGAATTGAAGAAGAATTTATCTTCTAATCCCAACAACAAAAACAACCCGCGGTATATACCGCGGGTTGTTTTTTTTTTATAAAACTTTGATAACTTTGAATTTTCTTCCATATGGATCTGACGCTTGCATTGCGTCCATATCGAAGCGTAAATCTCCAAGATCTTCTTTATTCAATCGTGGGTAATCATCTGGCATCCTCTGATTGTATTTATCAACCGCATCAATTTCATATGATCCATCGCTATGATACATTACACAATCCTCAGGACCCATAGCTTCATATTTTATGTAACTTGATCCTTCATCAGTTCTGCTTTCATTTTCTTCTTCTTCCAAGCGATCTGCAATCAGGCTATTGATGTCACCGTATGCATCTTCGTCATCTCCATATATTGTATTAGGATCAGGTGCATTATCATCAAAGTATTCTTTTGCATGCTTCATCATATCTTTACGTCCGCCACCAGAACCAAGAATCTTCTTGAAGATATTAATACCGTATGTTTCGTTATCTTGCATTTCATCCTTCTTTTTGGATTTTCCTTTTTCGGCTTTCATACCAAGATCAACTATTGCTTTCTTGATATTACTGATATCACGAACCACACTGGCACGATTACTGTTTGCACTATTTAATGCTTGCAAGAGATCAGTCAAAGTCTTTCCAACATATCTGGATTTAGACCCACGAATATCTTTCAAGATATCTTTGATCATTCCTGCAGCATCATCCGAATCTTTCAAGATTTTATTTAGCTGAAGAATTTGAGGGGCAAACTTGGCTTCCAAGTCTTTCTTCTTTTTCTTCTTAGCTTCCTTCATATCAAACAAATCGCGCTTCTTACCTTTGCGTTTCTTTTTTGATATGAGGTATTCGTCCATGTCATCAAGTGCAATTGAATCCCCAGAATCCAGTTCATTATCAACGGATATATCATCCATTAAGAGAGAAATCTTATCATCCCGGTATTTCTTTTTATCTTTCTTTTTCTTCTTTTTGTTTTTCTTACTCTTGATAACCGAAAGGTCTTTATCCTCTTCATCTGAATAATCCACATTATGCTCATGATAATCAGTAGAATGAAGATCAAGAAATTCTTTCGAGAAATCCATTTCATCCATTTCAATCACCCTTTTCTGATTACGATATTTTATACTTTGATGTCTAATAATTTAATTCTCTAGTTACAATCTAGTATGGCGTATTTTAATTTTCTCGTTAAATATATATTATAGTTTCGAGTAAATCCAAATGCTCTACTCAAATCTAGAAAGGGGAGTGTAATAATGGATGGAAATGATATCCTCCATACAGAAGCACTGCTTCAGGAAAAGGAAAAGGAACTCCATGGGAAAGATGATCATCTTGGTTTAACTTTGATGACATTCCCGCAGTACATCAGTGCCACTAGGTCAACGATGTTCACGAATCACCTCAAACAATTTCTTACATTGAATGACGGTGAATTTCCAAAAGTATTTACCGGATATGAAAATATCTTCGGTAAGCATTCGACTTCGATAGTAAAAGCCAAACACGACTATCAGGTCATCGCACGCGTAGAAAAATATGAGGACATGCCAGGACATATCTACGCGTTATTCTTGTATGATAAGAAAAATAACAAGTATGATGTAGTTTTCCGAAAAATATCGGAAAATCTTACAGAGAAGTATGGCTATAAGTATAACAACGATAGCCTTGACCGGTTACAAGAGGGTGATATGATTCATAAGGGAGACCTCTTGTACAAATCGTCTTCATACGATGAAGACAATGATTATTGTTATGGATTGAATGCTCGTATTGCGTATTTGCTCGACCCAGGTAATGTCGAAGATGCGTATGTAATATCTGAATCGTTCGCAGCTCGTTGTGTAAGCCGTAAAACTGATTCAGTTAAAGTGTCAATCAATGACAATGATTTCTTATTGAATCTCTATGGCGATTCTAAGCATCATAAGGGATTCCCGGATATTGGAGAAGATATTAGACGGCATATTGTTACTTGCAAACGCCGGATATTCAATGATCAGATTCTCTATGATATGAAGAAATCCAATATGATGAAAATCAATCCGTATAATGATAAACCGTTTTATGGTAAAGGATTTATCACAGATATCGATATTTATTGCAATAAAGATATCAATGAAATTCCTGAGACTGAATATAATGAGCAATTGCTTTATTATCTTAGAAACCAGGAACGGTATTATAAGGAAATCAATAAGATCTGCCAAATGATTGAATCAACTGGTGCTAAACGTACCAATGATTTGAATTTCGTTATGGGCAGATCCCGTGAAATCCTTGATCCGAATTATAAGTGGAAAGATAACAATGGATCAGAATTCTCTAATATGGTTATTGAATTCCAGATCGATCGTGATGTACCCTTATTCTCCGGATCTAAAATTACAGGGCGTTATGGCGATAAGGGTGTAATCAGTGAAATTCGTCCTGATCATCTTATGCCATATACTCTGGATAAGAAAGGCAATAAACATCCAGTTGATGTAATTGCGAATCCATTGAGTTGCCCGAATAGACTTAATCCCTTCCAATGGATTGAGATGTCCCTGACGCATGACGCAGAACATATCTCTGAGGATATTCGGTACATACCTAAAGCTGCTGATAAGTGGAAATACCTGATGAATTTTATGAAGTATTTCAACGAACGCGGTGAGGTAGATCAGCTCAAGGAATATTACAATGACCTTGATAAGAAAGGTAAAGAAGAATTCTGGAGATCAGTTGAATCTGGTGATATCTTCATCAACTATCCACCAATGTGGGAAGGTATGCCAGCAATTGATAAAATCCAGAAAATTGCTGAAGAGTTTGGTGTCGAGCGGGATGATGTATATGTACACATGCATGGTAGAGATATTAAACTGATGCGAAAAGTAACGGTTGGTTACAAATACATGATGAAGCTCAAACAGGATACAGAGAAAAACTTCTCAGCTCGTTCTACTGGTTCATTATCACAACAAGGTGTACCTGAGAAATCTAACAAAATTCGTACGAATGAGATGCTGTACTCTACAACGCCGGTTACACTTGGGCGTGATGAAAACAACAATCTTGGTATTGGTGTTAGTCCATTCATGCTGGCTAAAATGCATCTGTTCTATCGTACGTCTCCATTTGCTAGACGTCAAGTTGGCAAGTTATATACGACGGATACACTGAATTTTGATAAATTCAAAATCAAACCGGGATACAGAAATCGTAATGTTGAGCATCTCAATGCGAAGTTAAAATCCCTCGGTGCGTATATTGACTTTGGATTCCATGGACTTACCATTGATGTACCAGATGATTCCCTGCATGTATTCGATTACAAAGGGAAGATCTATGTTGATACAAACGAAGGAATGCGTGAATATCTCTTAGAGGAATTAATGCGTAAGAACTTTGCTAAGTATCGCATTAAAGGTACTAAGAAAGAAATTGAAAAGGCATTCCAAGAATTCAAGGAGTGTGAGCTTAGACGCGCACAGGGAATCCTTGAGATTGAGATTGCAGGAGAACAGAAATTCGATAAGTAAAATATCCGAAACCAGGGATGTGCGTAATTCATCCCTGGTTTCAATTATATATTATAGAGATAGAAAGAAGAAATAAAATGAACACATTTTTAGTTTTAATGGTAGTATTCGATCAGATTGGTATGTACTGTTTATTGTTATTTGGTCTTGATCGAATTGTGCATCATCATATAGCAGTAATTATTTCAACAATTCTTTCTACAGGAGGTGCAATGGCGATTTTGTATCGTTTGCACTCGGTATATCATTTATTTGAATAAAGGAGGTATTATTATGCAAGATATACTTGAGTATTATGATCGTATAACTGATGCATATAATGCAGGTGAAGTTATCGATTATGATGAGTTAAGAGAAGTATTACTCAACGCTGATAAGTTATATCAGAATGGGCAGGATACAGGTCTTGCAGATGATCAGTATGATCGGTTAGTTCAGATGTATATGGAAGCAACCGATGAACAAATTCGTGGGGATATGAATGCAAAGAAAAAGGTAGAGCATGATTATCCTACGTTGAAAGGGACTTTGAAGAAAGTCCATTACATTACGAAAAAAGAAAAGGATAATGATCCAGCTGCAATTGAAGGTCATAAGATTCTTTACGATTGGTATGAGAATACTTATAAACAACTGGATCCAACTAAGAAACACTTTCTCGGGTTTTGGCCTAAGTATGATGGCTGTTCAATGATTCTCACAATTAGTTCTGAAGAGGATGGGCGGCATATTCTGAAAGCAATAACTCGGGGTGATGAAGAGATCGGTTTGGATAAAACACATCTCTTTGATCGGATGCAGGTTAAAGGTGTTATACCTGATGCATTTGAAGGTAAAATTGGCTTGAAAACAGAATTCATAATGCCCAAGAGCTTATTCCCTGAGTTTAATAAGAAATTCGGGGATCCTGCAAAACCCTTTGTCAATGCACGTACTGCAATGACTTCGCTTTTGAATTCAAATTCGTTCACTGAATTACATAGGAAGTATATGCGTCTAAAACCACTTCTCATGTGGTATAATGATGAATTCAAATCATATACCATGGAAGACGAAGATAATGGGCCAATAATGACTGTACCATACTCAGCGAAATTAAATGAATCTGAATTAGAGAGTATCATTTCACGTGTAAAGGAAGAAATTGATAAGCTCGATTATGATTGCGATGGTATTGTTGTACGTTGGTATGATGAAGATGCAATGAAAGAACTTGGGCGCGATGAGGCCAATTACGTTAATAAGTTCGAAATCGCATATAAATTCCCAAAGGCGAATAATTATGTAAAACTGCTTGATATTCGTCAGGATATTGGTATTGGAGGGAATCTCTCATTAACCGCGGTTGTTGAACCATTTGTGTGTAATAACAAAAAGATTGAGCATGCATCATTAGGTTCATACGAGAGGGCAAAATCTCTTGGACTTGCAGTTGGTGATATCGTGAATATTAAGTATGAAATCGTTCCGTACTTATTCATTGATGAGTATTGTAAAGCTAATAAGAGTGGTAATCCACCAATTGAACTTTATGACCATTGCCCATATTGTAATGAGCCATTAGTAGCAGAACCAGTTATGTGCTGTAACAATCCTGACTGTCCATCACGTATTCAGGGGAAGATAAATATCTTCTGCGAACGTATGGGTATTGTTGGTGTTGGACCAGGCATCATCGAAACGATGTTCTCGACTGGATTGGTGAACTGTTTAGCCGACTTATTTACAATTCAAGATAAGTATGATGATTTCTGCGCAGTGGATGGTCTCGGTGAATTGACTTGGAAGAATATCGTAAAGCAGCTTTCCAAGCTAAAAGTCTATGAATACCAGATTTTAGCGTCTGTTGGCATTAAAGGTCTGGGAGTGAAAAATTCAAAAAAGATTTCAGCTATATATTATATAACTGAGTTGCTTGGAATGTTAGATGATATCGATGCAGGAATAGAAGATATGAAACGCAAAGGAATCACTGAACACATGGCAACAATAACCTTGAAAGGGGTGAAAGAAAATGTAAATACAATAGAGGCGATTATGAGGAATGTGAAAGTCGAGTCTTATTCTGGGAAACCCGGCGAAATATCCTCAGAAAATCATTATGCAATGACTGGATTCCGCAATGCGAAATTTGAGAAGTTTATGGCTAAACTCGGATGGGAATGCGGATCGGTCACGAAGAAGACAAAGCTAGTTATAGCAGAAAATCCTGATGGTAAATCAAGTAAATTGGAAAAAGCAAGAGAATTGAACATTCCAATTATTAGTGTCCCAGAAGCATATCAAATGTTTGATTTTAAAATATAATTTGATGTGTGACAATGAAGTATCTAAAAAATATTTAATGGAAAATTGAAAGGATGGATTAAATTATGGTAAACAGCAAATACACTCCGGCATCTTATACGGCTTCTTGCGAAAAGGCTTTGGCAGAAATCAGCAATCGCGCTTTGCAGCGTGCTAATGCTGAGCATGGCGTATTCCTGAAGTTTGATTCGGTTGTGTACACGGCAGCTTCGTGCTTCCTCGAAGAGTGTGCAGCATATCTTCGCGAGCATCCGGAAGAGGAAATCACGATTAGCTCTCTGATCAAATTCAGAACGGTTAAGTCCGAGTCGGAAACCGGTGAAAAAGCCGGCAATATCGTCCCTGTAGCTGAACTGGGCGAGCGCTTTAAGTTGGGCGTGAAAAACGACAATGCAACTGAAGAGGAAGAAGAATACGATGCGTAAATAAGACGCCGTTTCCGGAAGGTTGCGACTTATGGTATAAAGAATAATACCAGACCGTAATTGAATAATATGCAGATGCTTGTGGTACATGTGTAGAACTGATTTACTCTGTTCAAATACACATGATTACCACATGCATCTGTTTTATTATTTATATGATACCATAGAATTTATTTCTTGGTATAAATCATCTTTAATAGAAAAGGATGAGGAAAAATGAAAAAATTTATTAGTAAATTCAAAAATATCAATGAGGATCGAATAAACATGAGGCTCATTGACCGCGATTATGGAGAAGATATGGTTGAATCCGTAATTGAGGTATTTCAGTCCTTGGAAACAATTCCTTCGATTACATTTGTTGGCTATACAGTCGAATACGATGAATCGAAGATTAATTTTGCAAAATATATCACTTCTCGTAAAAGAAAAAAGAAACGTGATAAAAATACTAAGTTTCATTATATAAAGCCTGACAGAGCATGCGAAGTAACAATGACATTTAAGTTATCTGCAAAGGGTCAGGTAAAGGTAATTAAGAAATCAATCTTAGTCCCTTTATTCAATAGCGATAGTTATGTAACGCTTAAAGGAAAGCGCTACTTCTTGTTATATCAGTTGGTTGACTCCAGTACATATGTATCTAAGATGGGTTTGACGATGAAATCGTTAATGCCTATAAAGATTATGTATCGTGATAAACCGACAGTTCTTGTTGATACCGAAGGCACAGAACACTCGTTTGTAACGTATTATATGCGGGTATTCAAACGGGATATTTCTGTACTCTTATTCTTCTTTTGTCGTATGGGATTCCATGTGACTTTGAGATATTTCATCCTCGATAAAATCATGGGTGTAATTACTCCAGAAGAAGAAACTGTATATGGAGATGATAATTACTATTTTGCAGTTAATAAGAATATGACTCTTTGGGTCGATAAACAATTCTTTGATAAGTACGATTACGTTCAGGCTATGACTGGTATGGTTCATGAGACTTTAACATCTAAGGTCACAATGGAACAACTTGAGTCAGAATTATATTGGCTTGAGCAGCTTGGTGGATTGTACACCAATACTAAGCATAAGAAGATCGAATCTGGTAGATCCACGTTGCTTTTCTTCGAGAGATTGCTTGACGTGACTACGAAGAAGACATTAAATGTATCTAAAATAAATAAGGTAAGTGTATATTCTGTTATAAGATGGATGCTCAGTTCTTTCCCAGAGCTTAGACAGAAATCCAATATGGATTTAAATACCAAACGTCTGAGATTAACTGAATATGTTGCAGCAATGCTTAACCTGAAATTAGGTGATTCAATTAATCGTGTATTGGGATTGGGAACTAAAGCAACTATAGCACAAATACAAACTAACTTGTTCAGATTCTCAGGTACAATTGTCTTGCAGGTATTAGGTTCTTCCCAATTACTTAAGTTTGACGATAGAACCAATGATTTAGATTTTGTATCTAGATTACGTTTTACTGTGAAAGGACCGAATTCAATTGGGCAGGGTAAAAATGAAAATATTGGTGTCAGATATAGGGGCACTGATGTATCATATCTGGGAAACATAGACTTGAATGTATATTCAAGTTCGTCTCCTGGGCTTAACGGTAGCTTAACTCCCTTTGCTCATACTCAGGGATTGTATTTTAATGCAGAACCGGAGTATCAGAATCGGGAGTATGAACTCATGGAAGAACTTGATAGACGTTATAGAGAACAGGGTTATGAAACGATTGACCTGGGTGAAAAAGGAAACCCAGTTAGTTATTATGACGCGAAATACAGTACAATGAAAAATATGTACGATAATTTCAAAGTTTCTGAGGTTGAAGACCCGGATATTCTCACAATTGAAATTGATGAAGATGATCAGAACGAAATGCTTTGATTAAAAAAATATGATAAAAACGCATACATCAAACTTATGGTGTATGCGTTTTATTTTTTCTTTAAAACACGTAAGGATAAAATGCAACAATGTTGTAATTGAATTAATTTCTCAGAGATGTAGAGTTAGTTCTAAAAAATTTTTGTATAAAGAAAGGTGGTTTTTAAGATGCCCGATACCAAGCGTCTTATTACTTGGCAGCGTGTTGCTGCTGATGGCCAGAGCTATGACATTCTGTATCCGCGCACAGTTGCCAGCCAGGTATTCTATGATGAAACCAATGGCAAGACTGTTGCTGATCACATCACTGATGCTGGACACATTCATCTGACGGCGGCTGAGCGTACGGCCCTGGATGCGACCAATGGTGCTAATGGCTACCTGAAGCTGGATAGCTCCGGTTATGTACCCAGTGCAAACCTGAATCCTGCTCATATCGCTATCCATACCGAATTTGCTGATATCACGGCCCTGCTGGCTGCTGATCCCGCTCAGATTGCGGTTGGTCAGATCGTAATGGTTCTCGATGCATCCGGTGACCCGACGGTTTCCACTGTTAGCACGTGGGCAATCTATCGCCGCAAAGCTAACACGACCGTGCTGAACACGCTCGATAGCTGGCAGAAGATTGCTGAACAGGAAAGCCTCGACGTTGTTGTCCAGTGGGATAACATCCAGGGTAAACCGAACAGCACTCCGGCTGCAATTGATCAGGCTGTTACTGATGATCACACTCACAGCAACAAAGCAGTTCTTGATGAACTGGCTGATACCGGCACGGCTCAGGCTCCGGTTCTGGAATACAAGGGCGAGGCTCTTGTATTCTCCAAAGACAATACGACCTTCACGCTGGTTGAGACTGGTGGCACGGTTCCCGCTGCTTCCACGCTCAAAGCTGGCGATTTCGTATTTGTTCAGACGGCCTAATTTGCAGGCTGCCTAAATATCCTCGTAATGGGATTAATGAATCCAGCTATGGGAATTTATCCCATAGCTGGATTTTATACTCGTAATGCACAATTTAATAAACTAATATAAAGGAAGGAGGAGAAACTCATGGCTCTTGAGAAACATTTTGACTGGATATATCGTACTGACGATGGACTTCAGCTTCTGTTACCTCGCACTGTTGCAGAACAGGTTATCATACAGGGTGGTAGAACAATGCAGGATCATATCAATGACAATCGTCATTTGTATGCATCTGAACGTATTGCTCTTGTTAAAACAAACCAAGCTGGTGGATACTTGAAGCTCGATGCAAATGGCTGGGTACCGCTTGAGCACATGGAGGATTCTTTACTTGCAGTTAAAATTGAGTATGCTGATATTGATGACATGCTGGCGAACAGTGCTGACGTCAAACCTGGTACACTCGTAATGGTTTTGGATGCAAGTGGTGATCCTCACATTAAGAGTGGCTGGGCTATTTATCGGCGAAATCTCAATTCACCTGAATATGGAGATCTTGAGCTTGGCTGGAAGTGTATTGCTGAAAGTCAGGTAATTGATCTTGATATGCGTTGGGAGAGTATTCCCGATGGACCTGAATCAACTGCAGCCGCAGTTGATAAAATGGTTACAGACCATCATAATCATGCTGATATGTCCATGCTTAATCGTATTTCGGAATCTGCTGATGGGAAGAGTCTCGAATTCGATGGGATCGAACTTGCGTACATGAAAGATGTTGCAAAGTTTGTCGATTCACCGTTTATCGAGCATGAACTTCGTATTGGGGATTTCTGGATCAAGGAAAGCTATGGTCAATCCTGGTGGACAGATCCTGTTGTAGAATACGCTGGTACAAGTTGTTATGAAAAATATCGTGAATACGATACAATGGTTACCGCACCTAAACTGCGGACCCAAGATGTAACATCGATGTGCCGTATGTTCTTTAAGGATTATGATTTGGTAGAACTTCAACAGTATGATACTCGTAAGGTTGAAGATTTCACAGGTATGTATTCAGAATGTGCGTCCATTGTTACTGCACCTTGCATGTGGACAAAAGTAGGACGTGTATTTGACAATATGTGGTACAAATGTGCAATGTTGCAATATTCTCCTGAGATGCAATTGGATAATGCATTATCCGTATTCGGTATGTATTCTGGTTGTACTTCTCTTGAATACGTTCTCCCGTTTGGAGATACGAAAAAGATTAGCAACATGCGTCAGTGGTTTAACGGTTGTACTTCTCTTAAGAAGATTTATAGCCCGATTGATTTCACTGCAATTACAGCTGACGATGCGGTGGTGAGTATGTTTAACGAATGCTTAGACCTTGAGGAGGTCGAATTCGTCGAGAATACTCTTAAAGTTTCCATCTCGTTGGCTAATACCAATTTGACGAAAGAGTCCATTCTGGGTATCCTTCAGGGACTCCCGAATGTCGATAATAGTCCGACATTGACTTTGTCTGGTATTCCGAGTCTCAGTACTCTTACCGACGAAGATTTTGCTGATGCAGAAGCAAAAGGTTGGACAATCGTCCGTTAAAAAAACAAATCAATTAAAGAGAGACAAGCTAACTTAGCTTGTCTCTCTTCTAATATTATGTTAGTATTTCAATCTCCAACCAGTAATGGCGATATTCGTTTCGTCCTCAGCTGTTAATTTATTCCAAGCAGGAGTCCCTGTGATATCAATTTGATGAGGTGTACTATAATCAAGATCCTTTATGATCTGACGTAAACACTCAATAGATAATTTTGTACCGGCAAAGCTGATATCTGTATGGAGACTCTTTGGTGCAAATTTAACATATTCAAGCTTGGGACAATTTTCAAATATTCCTGTCGCATTACTGGAATAATTCATATCCAGATATGAAATGAATCTTAATTCGCTGCAATTAGCAAATGCATACGACGTATTATCACATCTAGGTACTTCAACTCGATTCAGCGAGGTTATGACAGAACAATTATCCATGATATGGGAAATATTATTCACTTGCGGTAAAACAATATTCCCATTGAAGTTGAGAAGTTCACAATTCATGAATGCATTCTGAGCATCTTTAACCTGTGGGAGTTTAATTAAACCGATACGGTATAATTTCTTTGCATTCTTAAATGCAGATTTGAAATTTAACATCGTATTACTTGCGATATCTCCATATGTTTCAATTCCTGAATTTTCTGCGAAGGATTCAAAATTTTCAACTGAATCAAGCATTAAATCAGGAATTCGTTTTAATTTACTCGTGTCTTTATTCATGAAACTCATATCAATACAATTATGAGTATCATACCACATGTAATCCTCAAGGGATGCACATCCATGGAAGAATGATCTCATTGAAGTAACACGAGTTGTTTTTAACTTTGGCCCATGAACGATATCAAAGTTATTTTTATAACGCTCGTCTTGATTCCCCTCAAGTACAATGAATGGGATTTCATGCTGAATTGTTGATTCATCATATGCAATATATTCCTGAATTTTTGTCACAAGTAAAGCCATATCGTTAACGAAAACATCAGTTAAATCAGGATCCGTGGTTACTACGACAGCCTGTATTTCTGATCTCTTAACGATCTTTTTACCCATATAGTACAAATCATTTTCGATATCACGAAGTTCTCTGATAGTACTAAAGTGAGTATGGGAGTCCTCAACAGCTTTATCAATTTGCTCCGGAGTAGACTGAATACCATGATCAAGGTGATCCCACTGAATCATTTTATCCATATCTCTCTTCTGGAGGATTCTCTGATACGAATTGATATCATGCGGATTAGTTCCATCAATGATGCGATATACTACCCAGTTTAATTCTAATAATGGAGGAATCCGTGGATCTCCTGAGGAATCCTTTACCATTACCAATCTTCCGTAATCATCCTCGGTGAATGTATTATTCTCGAGCATATCTGTAACGGAATCAAATTCATAATACAGTGAAACCGTTGTTGGTTTCACATATTTCAACGGAATATGACCATTCTTATCAAGTACGATAAGACCGCCACCCTCTGGCTTATTGTGTACAAGAGTTTTTTGTTCTTCGGTAAGATGCTTTTTTGATGTCTGATTATCAATATGCATCATTACAGTCTGCATACCGTTTGGTTTGAATAATACATTCCATGCAGGAATCCTGGGATAGTGTGTTTCATTGTTCTCAGGATTTGTTGGATCTATTACTCTAAGAGTGACGTCAAAGTACTCACTAACTTTTCCATTTGGAATCATATTGATGCCCTTCCTTTCGTAGAAATTAGTTTATAAGTTTGTCGCTGAGGAGGGCGATATCTCCATTCATTATTTCATCGATTACAATATCAAAATCTGGACCAAGTAATATATTGCTATTCATATCAGCAAATAATTCACGGAAAATAGAAAATCCTGATTTGTATTTCGTATCCAATATAATATTGAAGAGTTCTTTTGTTATTACTGGTGTTTGGTAAGTTTCTTTCATTGTGGCAATAACAAATCTATCATCAATACGATTCAATTCTCTTTCCCGGTGCACAATGTATGCTAATCCCTGATATGGAACATATACAATGTTAAAATCAAGAGTCAATATATCCTCAGGGATCCAGTTATTCTGCTCTTCCCCATTAACAATTGTTTTCCACTCAGCAAATACATTCCCACTAGATTTTCCAATGTTTGGAAGTATTTTTTGTAAAATATTATTCGGGTAAAATTGACTAAAGAAAGATTCAGCTATGAATCTTTCATTTGTTACTGCTAAAATTACGTTCATAATAACACCTGCTTTCTTTACGATTCTGTCACTGATAATTCAAAATTATTTTCAATGATATATTATATTAATGGATTAGGGGTTAAACCTAATTCAATAAATAACTGAAAGGAGCGAGAATGGCTTATTGGGACTTTGATGTATCTTGATAAAGACCAGGAAGAGGAGGTGCAAAATTCAGTTCAACAAGAAACAGGTGAAATTACATGGATCGATCGGGAATTCTCTTGGTTAGATTTTAATCACCGGGTTCTTGAACAATGCAAGCGTACTGATATACCAGCAACAAAAAGACTTACGTTTATCGGTATAGCTGCAAACAATCTCAATGAGTTTATTTCGGTTCGTTACGCGCAAGTATTCAGCCGAGGCGAAAAGGAGTATAAGAATAAACTCAGAGATAAGATTCTATCTCATAAACGTGAAATTGAATCATGTTATGAAGAGATGAATAAGAAATATCACATTTGTGAATATTCAATTCCTGAAGAAACAGCAGAAGGAGGAGATAAAGAATATTCTAAGTTGTATAGCGTATTCCGTAAAGCAATATATCCAGTTCTTACACCAATAATGGTAGCAAAGAATAAAGAGATTCCACGTATGAATGAGCGCGATGTGAATTTCTTTATTAAGCTTGGATATACTGATGATGAATCAGATGATAAATATTGCTTCATGCAAGTACCTCATCAGATTCCACGCGTATATGAAATCAAGGGGAAGAAATATCTGATTGAGGATATTATATCCGCGTTCATCGATGAGATCTTTAACTCAGTTAAAGTAAAGGAATATGTTCTATTTACAGTTAACAAGAATTACTCAGAAGACATTACGATCGATGGTTCTGGGTTGGCTATTGACCAAGTTGCGAATGCAGTTACTCGTCGCGAAAGAAATAACTTCATCCATATTGATGTGATGAATTATAATTTTAATTCTGATGATACAAAAATAATAAAGATACTGTATAAACTATTGCACGTGAATAAGAATAATTTATATGTAACTAAAAAGAATAACAATAATGCAATAGGTTTACACTTCTTGACCGGAGCGGATATCGAGATCAAAGAAGATTTGGAGTACATTAAATCGACTTATAATACAAACTTTAAGCCGAGTATTCCATTAGATCTGGATCAGGATAAGATGTTTGATATCTTGGACGATGAGGATATCGTATTACATCATCCATACGATTCATATGATCTGGTTATCCGATTTTTAAAAGAAGCAGCTAATGATTCCAAAGTCATCAGTATTAAGCAAACGCTTTATCGCGTGTCATCAGACAAATCTCCCATAGTGAAAGCATTGGCTGATGCCGCCCGTAAGGGAATACAGGTAACAGTTATGATTGAGCTGTTGGCACGTTTCGATGAAAGACGAAATATCAGTTTGATTAATAAATTGAAATCTGCTGGTGTGAATATCGTTTATTCATTGGAAGGATTAAAGACCCATTGCAAAATGTGTCTGGTAGTAAAAGCGACAAAACGTGGTATGAAAACTTATGCTCATATGAGTACAGGTAATTACAATGAGAAAACTGCATGCGTGTATACTGATATCAGTTATTTCACGTCTAGGTCGTCTATTGGTCATGATCTGAATTCTCTGTTTAATATGATAACAGGGATTAGCCGACCAGGAAACAATATGAAGGCAATCAGTTATTCGCCCGATACGCTACGCCCGAAATTAATGGAAGAAATTAAATGGGTTTGTGAAGCTCCATTTGAAGAAAATGATGAAGACAAAACTCGCCGGATATGCATTAAAGTAAATGCGATATCTGATGAAGAATTTGTCAAATTCATATTACAAATGGCAGCGGCTCATCCTGATGTTAATTTCAACATAATTTGTCGAGGTATTTGTTCGTTGCCATCGCGGGAAAACATACTGATCAAATCAATAGTCGGACGGTTTTTGGAACACTCTCGAATCTACATGTTCGAGCATGGGGGAGATAAGAAAGTTTTCATATCATCCGCAGATCTTCTCACACGAAATCTCGATAGACGAATTGAATCTCTTGTAGAGATTGATAATAAATCAGTGCGTAAAAAGATATCGAAGATATTCGAATCGATGTGGGAAGATACAGCAAATTCATATGTGCTTACTGGTGATTCTTGGGAGAAAGTAAATTCCGAACCATATATTAATTGCCAGAATAACTTTACACTATAAACTGGAGGATAATATCGTGGTTAACCGGAAAATGGTTTGGATTGCGATGGCACTAGTCATCGCATTTTGTGGTGCTATGTTTGGTTTGACAAGTGTGGTCATGTATGAATACATGAGCATTATTTGTAAATTTTTCTTTTAATAGCACCAGAATACAAGTAGCAGTGTATATCTGCTACTTGTATTTTTTATCTTTAATTTCAAATATATATTATTACTTTGGCGTTTACAAATTGTATAACGCGAATGTTAAATTTATTTTATAGGAGGTTGGCTTTATGTTTAAAGCGAGACAAATTTTGTTGGACGACGATTATGGCGCTCCAACACTCATTGATTCCCCAAATATTGCAAGGGTAGTTCTTGAAGGAGATGATTTCTCAAATATTACATTTGTATGTATGAGAGCTGAAGCTGCAGGGTTATCATCAGTTGAATATAGTAAAGATTTGGATGATTTTACTATTGAGCTGAATTATAATCTGGCAGACCACTTTGAGACGTGGAATGCTAGACAAGCTATGCAGATTATTGCACAGTATGAGGGTGAAGTAAAATTACTTGATGCAAATTTCCTTACACAACTATTTGCAGGGTATCGTAATTATTTCGCGGGCGAATGCATAACGGTGGAGGTGACACAAACCCATGATCACATTATCGCTGAAGGCCGATAAGAAAACAAAAAACCTTAGCGGGTTAACGCTTGGAAAGAAATTCAGAGAAAAGTTCGAATTGGATAAATATGATGAAACCGAGGATCGAATTTTCATTGATATCTCAACGAAGATCTTTTCCATGAATTATCAATTTTTCATGGGCTTATTTGCCGATTCAATTAAGAAACTTGGAACTAGGAAATTTATTTCTAAATATCAGTTTATTACTGGTATTAGTTTGAAAACTAAAATCAGTCAGTTTACAGAACAAGCCGCTATTGATTTAAGTAAATAAGAAAGAAGTGATATAAAATGATTCTTAGTAATCGAACATCTGCAATCGTAGCCACATTTACTGCGGTTGCAACCACATTGGCATTCACTGGTTGTGAAAATGCTGCGGAAGAAGCAGCCGATACAAATGATAATTATGGAGAGACTGAACTTACGGATGATAATGGGAATCCGTATAAGTTAATCCAAAATCCAGATGGCACGGAAACTGCAAAGTATTCTGATGGAAAGGAAGTTACCTTTAAGCGCGACGAAGATGGGAATATGAATTTTGTATCCGGTACAGCTGGATTATTAGCTGGTTTAGCCGCAGGATATTTTCTGTTTCATGGTATGAATTATAATAGCGGATATGTATCTGGTAATAATTACTATTCTAATTCACGTCCAACTCGTATGTCATACAGCGAGCAGAAGGATCGTTTGAATTATATGAAGGAAAAGCGCGAAGAGAAGAAGTCCAGTGGTGGCTCTGCTAGTACAAAAGCAGCTACTTCGACCGGGAATAGTTCTTCCAGCTCTAGCACATCTTCGTCTTCTAGTTCTAAATCGGATGCGAGCTCATCTAAATCAAGTTCTTCAAGTAGTAGTGTAAAGTCTTCTTCATCTACTGCTAAAGGCGGATTTGGATCAGCCGGAGCAAGAGGCGGTTCAGCTGTATCGTAAAAAAGGAAGGTAAAAATGTTTCAAGTAGTGTCAAATAATAAACTCGCAGTTAGCAAAACTTTTAGATTCGAAAAACAAACGTTGGATGAATTAACAAAGATTGCTAAGGAAAATAAAATTTCGGTAAATAATTTGCTTAACCAGATGGTTAAATATTGTCTTAAGGAAATGCAAAAATTTGATATCGAAAAGTTCAAATCCACTACGGACGAATTTCTTAGTCAATATGAAAAAGCAAATAAAGAAATGGAGGATCCCTTAAATGAGAGTAGCAAATGAAGATTGGCGTACTGAAATAGACCGTAAAGTTATTCCGTATGTGGAATATCCTGGATATGAAAATAAATATCCGACTATTTCCGGTCTATCCCTCAGCCAAAATATAATCGACGAAATTCGTGATACCTCTGCAAAATTATATAAAATCTTTGCAAAGGTAACACGTGTGTTCCAGAAATGCCCTGAAAATTTTATGGAGAAGATGGATATTCCTAAGGAACTTATTCCTTATATGAATATCTCTAATCCCCTGGGAATTCCTACATTTCTGTCAAGGTTCGATTATGTTATATCAGAGAATGGTATACACATGGTTGAGATCAATGCAGATACACCATGTGCCATACCAGAAGCATACTACGGAAATGAAGTATTCTCGCAGTTTTATGATTGTGAGTCTTCCGATCCTAATTATGCATCTCCGCATAATCTTGAAGAATTTTTGAAAGATCTGTTCCTGAAGATATACAATATACAGATTGATATCAGAAATGGTGCGATCAATACAGAGCATCCGTTTGTATTTGCTTGCTTTGATGATTATATCGAGGATAAAGGAAATACGCTATTCTTGATGAATGCGATGAAGCATGCGGTCAGAGATATCGCTAAAGAAGGAATGATTGAGTTTGTTTCATTCTATGATCTGAAAGTTGATATCGATGGCAGTACTGTGATACCAGATGGAAGAACAGCTGCCGCTATATATCGGTTACACCCGATGGAACTTCTGATTGATGAAGTTGCAGATGATGGCGATAAGCTGGGTAAGATGTTCATGGATGGGTATAAATCTGGAAAGTTTAAAATGTTTAATCCGCCTGAATCAATTATCATGCAATGTAAAGGATTCCAGGCGTTGGTATGGGCTCTTCATAAAGCAGAGAAGGATAACATCTTTACTACAGAAGAGAATTCTGTGATAGAGAAGTATATGCTCCCTACATATTTTGAACAGGATGCGAAGCTTGATCCGGGTAATAAAGAAAAGCGTTGGATCAAGAAACCGATTTGGGGTCGTGAAGGAAACGGAATCACTGTTGTTGATAATAACAATAATTTGATTTTGGTGAAAGACCTTGACGCTCCTGAAGAAGTTGTGCAGCGTGAACCTAAAACATGTATCTATCAGGAATTCGTTGATCAGGTTAAATTCCAAACTGAGACAGATGATCCTGATATGAAAGATGGCTATTTCACTCTGTCTTGCTTTATGCTTGGCAGTACACCTGATGCATTATATACACGTGTATCTCCTGAGCAGATTGCCGGTACTGAAGCGTATTGGTCACCTATATTCATTGATGATGATAGTCCTTGGGAAGACTAATCATGTAATTTAAATAGAAAGAACTTCCAACCAATTGGGATGGGGTTCTTTCTATATTTTCATTGTTTTAGTATCTAATCAATAAATTAATTTTATTTTTAAATATATATTATATAGTTAGTATGCGAAATTGGATGCATATGTTTGAAATCTATTATTAACAAAAAGGAGAAATGAAAAATGGACAAAAAAGAAATCAACAAAAATTATCAGCTGATTAGGGATGCATTGGCCAGCAAAAAAGTTGAGGTAACTCCATTTATGGTTAGAAAACTTCGGGATTATTTCAACAACATTGTCATCACAAGTATCAAAAATAAACAATTTGCACACACCATTTCATTTGATGATGACGATGATTTGGGTATTGAAACCAACAACAATTTGATCATATCAGTGAATATCCCCAGAAAAGATATTGAGGATATCATCGGCGAAACAGTTATTCAACAAACGTTGGATGAGATGGAATCTATAGTGGAAACTGAATTAGAGAATCTTTATGAAGAAAATCAGATCAACGATACCGGGTTCTTCTTCGATATTGATCTGGAATTAGTTGACCCTGATACAATCAAAGTAGAAATCGATATTGAGGAGGATGATGAAGACGATGATGACGATGAGGAGGTGGTTACTAGAGAAACTATCGAAAATGAACTTAAAATGATGGAGGCGAAACTTCCTAAGGAAGAATATGATAAAATATCTGAGATAACTCATAAGATTATGGATAATAAAGATAATAATGCAGTACTCGAGGAGATGCTGAATAAACCGAATGTTATCGATGCGTTGGATAAGTTTCATAAATTATTAGAAGAATCCACTCAGGATAAAAAATAAAATCTGAGTGCGATAAATTTAAATAAAAAAGAACTTCCAATGGAAGTTCTTTTTTATTTTTTATCTGTATCTTCTTTATCCTCGTTAGGATGATGAAGAATTGGTTTTTGAATATGGTACTCTATCAGACGCTGTTGTGCATTATGTGGTGTCGGTCTGATTTTCTGTGGTTTACTTTCTTCAACTTCCGGTTCATCAGGAAGTTCTTTATCGTCTTTAATTGATTTTATGAATTTCTTCAATGCTTTGATTGAAGATATATGATAGAATAATTCAAATCCAACGAAACCAAGTATAAGGCTTATTATCCCCATAATGCCCCAGTATTGGTCTAGTGTTTCTTTATAATATTCCTTTATTGCTAATGCAACAAGTGTTGCAATGATTGTACTTGTAACAACGCGATAAGGTTCAAATTCATGATCTGAGTCATTATTCGTATTATAGATTTCTTTCAACAATGAACCCATAAAAGAAAATATGAAATATGACGCAAAATTGACCAGATATTGAATCCCATCTAAAGTGACGAAGGTAAAATCCATAAACCCGATCACCTCCTGGTATCAATTTCAATTTTGCATTTATGAATAATCTTCTTTCTTTCCTATTGCAGTAAATACAATAATCAACATCGCCACAATATCTAAACCAAATAAGCCTAAGTACCCAATATTTCTAAATATTGCAGTACGTTCTATGTTATCACGGATTGATTTGAATGTCATATGATTTAATTCCAAATCTTTCCCGTGGTGATAATTCATAATATCATACATATTAAATTTTTGAACCACGATCATTTTGTGGTTACCATTTTTGCGTGATTCACGTGATACATCAGGTGTATCAAATATGTCACCAGTATCAGTGATGTATGCTTTACCGAAGAAAGTATAATCTTTTAACCCATCTAATCCTTTCTCCATAAAGATATCCATCAATTCTTGTTTGTTAATTCTACTGGTAACAATATTAAGTGGAGCTTCTGCCGTATCACATGGATAAGAATAAATCATGCTTCCATCATTAATACGACTGCTCACTTCCATTAAATCATACAGTGATTTAGCACTTATATATTTTTCATCTGAAAACGAGTGCCAGCTCTGTCCAAAGCGATTTACATCCGCATCTAATATGTACCCGTCTCGCAATAAAACAAATGAGTCGTTATTTCCGTTAGAAATACCAAACATTTGCTGCCCGTATAGATTATCATAAATAATATGGGGAAGCTGTGTATCTTGTAACTTCCCTTTATCTAATTGGACTTTAAGTACACTTAAATCGGGATACGCCGCTCTAATATTATTAACAATTGATAATGCAGTACGATCCGCTTTTTCATCAGCCGCTCGTTGCACAGTATCAAATGTGGATGCAATCAGAGACCAAGCGACTTCTTTTTCCATCTGTTCGATTTCGCTTTTTTCTCTCATGTGCGATTGCATATCCTGATTATAGAAAACAAACTGTGTTATTCCTATAATCATAAATATCACAAGCAAAAACCCGGATGAGAATCGACTTAGGAGATTCTTAATTTTTGTCGAAAGCCGTCCCATTTTAAAAACCACCTTTCATTTAAATTTGATTATTACAATGTCCATAGGCGTATATTAACTTTTTTTATAATTATATATTATAGATGCGGCTACATAGTAATATGGGCAAAATAAAGGAAAGGCAAGGTGAAGATACATGTTATCTTACAAAGAAGAACTTGTGGGCGATATTAATTATCCTCAGTTCGATGCGTACTTGAATAACACGGTATTCGTCGTTCATAATGTAATGGCGACTAAACACTCGTTCAAGCAAACTTTGAGAGAATTGTATCGCTACATGAAACAAGGATTTGAACGTCCGGAGGTACGAAAACATCCTCTTCGTTTCAAATTCACAGAAGATGAAGCTGAACCCGAAAAGACCATGGAGGTTCGGCATTTTATTGTAAATTTATGTTTATGGTCCGCGTTTATACGATATGATAAGCTGGATGAGCTTAATAGCGGACAAATTTATGATTGTACAAATGTAACAGAAGATAGTTTATACGGATATATCAACGAACATCTGATTGCTCCTTATCGATCTACAATTGATTCCAAATGTATATCTAAAGCATTGGATGATGTGATATATTTGCTTTCACTGATATACATCGATTTTACTCTGATTATGGGTTTAACGATGGATATGGAAACATTCATCGAATTGCGGAAAAAATATCCCAGATTCGCTGAATTGTTAAATACTAAACCCGAACCGGGTATGCAGCCAGCTGAAATTGAAAACATGATACATGAGAGATTGAATGAATATCTCGACATTGTAACAGAACAGGATAAAGATAATAATCTTCGTCCGTTCATTGTTACTGGCACAGGTATTAATAAAGGTCAGTTGGCACAACTTTCAATTATGGGCGGTTTGAAGCCAGATATTGAAGGTAATGTAAATCCTACGCCGATTGATAGTAATTTTATCAATGGTGGTTTGAACTCAATTACGAATTTCTATATTGATGGTCAGGCTGGTTGTAAACCTCTGATACTCAATAAGACCGTAATGGGTAAGTCCGGGTATTTCTCATATAAGACAATGACTCTAAGTTCGAATTATCGTCTCTCAAGAACTGTAGATGATTGTCACACTCATCGCTTGATTGAGTTTGTTATTAAGAGTAAGAAGCATCTTAATAAGCTTGATAAGCGTTATTATCGATTCCCTAGTGAGCCAGAAGATGTACTCCATGTGATTAATAAGAAAAAGGATAAACACCTGATTGGGCAAACAATCCTTCTTAGAGATCCAAGTACATGTAAAGCGCATGATGGGATTTGCCATATCTGCTATGGCGATTTATATTATACAAATAATGACCCTGCTTTTCATGTTGGTCGTTATGCGGCTACAGAAATCAATGAGCCAATTCAACAGAAAATTTTGTCATCTAAGCATATGCTTACGACAAATTCTAAACCGATAGAATTCCAAGAGGGATTCGAGAGATTCTTCAGCATTATGAGTAATAAGATCAATCTTAATATGGATAGTGATGAGAAACTCACCGATTGGAAATTCTTTATCGCTGATGATGATATCTACATGACTGATGAATTATCCGGTGATGATGTAGATTTCAAATATTACGTTGAAAAATTCAGCTTAATCAATAAGAAGACCGGAGAAGAAATGGTATTCGAGGAAAAATCCGAGAGAGGAATGTATCTATACGCAAGTACAACTTATCTGCTTCGTAAAGATAAACAACTCGAGGGACGTTCATTTACGCTTGGTAGTCTGAATGAAGATTTACCAATTGCGATTATCAATGTCGTTAACAACGAATTGAGTACACCTCTGAAGAATATCATAAAGCTGCTCGACAGAAAAGATCACTTCGGTTGTAATACAATTGATGAGCTTATCAATAAAATGGTACAACTCACGATAGACTCTGGTATGCGTGTAGATGCAGTTCATTGCTCTATGATCATCAAAGGGCTTATTCGTGACGCCGATAATATTCTTATGCCTCCGTCTTTCGATGACGGCGAAGATCATTATCAGATTCTCACTGTATCGAAAGCACTTCTCTTCAATCCGTCCTTCACTGTATCGTTCTCGTTTGATAATGCGAATAAGCAGATTGTCAATCCGACAACATACAAGAAATACAAACCCTCTGATTATGATATCCATTATCGTGAGGATATCTATGACGATTCTGAGGAATATTATAGAAAGAAGAAGAATGAAAAGAAGCTTAAGAAACTGCGTAAGAAACAGTATAAGTTCTGGAAGATGATGTATGGTGACAAACCTGAATATGCAGATTCTTACCATGAACTTGAAGCAAGCGATATGGATTATTACAATTAAGCAATCTATACGCGTACTAAATAGAGACTTGAGTCAAGCTGACTCAAGTCTCTTTTTTTATTTCATTTCGATATGTTCATCCTCACGAATAGCATTTTCTTTGTTTTCGTTGGATTTATTATCGTGCTGCTTGTTGTGCTTATCTTTTTTGCTAAACTGTACCGAAACTTTATTTGCGGGAACTTCTTTGGTAATTTCCTGAGAATTACTCTGAGGAACATTTACCGTCGAACGACGAAGAATATCACGCACCGTTTTCTTTTCGATATCGATTGTGATTGTCTTCTTGTCGTTATGGTAACCCATCGGACGGCTCGCTTCATACTGGATATCCATCGAAGGATTCTTCGGATCGCCCAGTTCTTTATCGTAATTGACTGCAGTGAGTTCAATTTTACGACCGTCTTTCAGATGTTCATAAATTTTGTAGCCGCCAGTAATCAAGCGTTCGATCGTATTCATCTCTACCCAGTTAGGAATACTAACAGGACCTTCGATTGCAAGAGGAGCGATATATCCCTTGGTAGCTACAGAAATTTTTTTGCGTCTAATTACTTTTTTCACGTTTTATTCACCTGCACTTTGATTTGTTATGCTATCAGCATATCAACAACAACCATTTCTGCTTCCAAAGCAGGATTGCCATCAAGCGTAGCATCGTTTTCCGTTGCTTCAAAGAATGCGGCACATTCTTTTTCCGTAGCTTCCGGAATGTTAGCAAGCATTGCTTCCATTTCAGGATCAAGCTTTTCCTCAGCCGGAACAGCACGACTCGGTTCCGGTCCAAACATGCTTTCAAACGTGTCATCAAAGCTGCCCATTGCATCAAGAGCTTCATCAGCGTCATCGAGATCAGTATCGTCGGCATCATCAATACCGCCGCCACCTCCACAGCCCTTACCGCATTCATCAGTGTAAACCTCATCTGCGCTTACGCCTTCAAATGCAACAAGATTCAGATCACGAAGATCGCGATTGATAGCCTGCTCCATCTGTACAGCAATAAAGTCCTTTGCGTAGGACTCGTTTTCAAGCAAAGTATGCAAATTATTTAAACCTGCCATTATTGTTTGCCACCTTTCTCTATTGAATATTGGAATAGCAATTCTTCATCCATGATACTTGTATCACAGATGATTTCATTATAGATCTGTCTCAGAGAATACAAAACTAATGGTACAAAAATGTACGTATGCATATCATATGGTATCCGACGCTTATTTACTGTTTCGATAATACTCATCGCAGCTTTCCAGCCTGAAACCATATACGTAAATATGAATCGTTCATACCTATCTTTGAGTTTATCAATTGACTTTAGATCAAGTGCGTTTAAGAAATTTTTAGGGATATATTCTCCTAAGGTATTTCCAAACGGGCCGATTGGATTTGTATAACACATCACATATTTAACCCGATGATCTTTATTGAAATCAAATATGGATACATCATTTACTGGGGATTCTAAATCGTAATAACAACATACATCAGATAGATCTGTTAAATCACGATGAATAATTCTGTCGTATATAGATGATTCATATTCAATTGCATGGAAATTTCTTTTTTCTACATACAGCAGATAACAATCTGCTGTATTAAAATCATCAATTTCAAATACGCGCTCTGTATTACAGAAATAATTTACCAATGGATCATAGAGATATCCGGTAACGCTAAATCTATTGTACATTATTGCGTTATATTGCTTATCATAATATTTGTCGAAATATTCTTTACGCAATGATTCACGAATAGTACGAATTTTATGCATTACCGCAAAATCATCATCTGATACAACTGCTTTATTTGATGTACCGATATGATCCATTATGCAGTGATAATGACCTTGTACTGAATCTTCTATTGTCTTTAGACCGATATGATCGGATGACCAAAATTCAAATTCACAACGGAAGAAGCCGTTTGTCGTTGGTGTATCGTAATTAACTGATGTGACTCGATATACATAAGGTCTATCTGCGTGATCAATCACAAAGTAATCATCCGGGAAAGGATGAAATACATTTGGTGGAAGTTTAAAACTTCCTTCGATATCTACATCAAGACCTTCTTCGTCTTCTCCTACATTATACTCCAATTGTGGAATATCCCACAAGGGAACATTTACGATTTTATTAAAGACATTACCTGATGTAGCACCAGCTAGCTGCTCTACATTTTGTAATCCCTTATTAACCGAAGATGCTTCAGAATTTATATGGTAATATGTAACCATCATTGGTGGATTGGCACCTATTCTTGTATTTTGAGGAGAATGAAGCTTTGTATTGGCAATTCGTGCGTTTTGATTCACGAACTCTCCTTGGTCTAACCATTTAGCCATTTTCTCACTTCCTTTCAATATTAAATTTCCAATTAAAGAAATGTCGGCCCAGGCTGTATTTATTCCCAAGACATACTTTTAATGAAAGTAAAAATAAAGAAAGGGTGAATACAATGGAAAATGCATATGAAACCATATGTTGCTTTGTATGTGAACAGACTACTGAACCACAGCATGTCAAAGTTACCGAAGTAAAGCAAGATGGTCTCCATTATATAAAATTTCCTGCGTTGCTCCAGACATATAATGTGTGGAACAGAAACAATAGAAATTATTTTCTAATACCAATGAAGAAATCCTGGCAAGCAGCACATATCAAAGAATTGATTATGCGTGGTGACTTCTGGGGAGAATATGGTCATCCGATCACGAAAGATGCTAAGCGCATTGTTACAATCGATCAGAAGTATTGCTCGCATCGCTTTACGAATATCTGGTTTAAAGGAAACTCCGTGTATGGCGATGTTGAGACACTCAATGATGATGGATACGGTAAGATGTTCCGCATGAGAACAATGCAAGGTTGTGACCCTGCATTTAGCCTTAGAGCAATGGTTCCGCTTACTAAGATCGATGCGGTTCGTTGTGAAGTTCGTGAACCCGGTCATATTATCACAGTTGACGCGGTAATTCTTCCGTCTCACGATGATGCATACATCACTGGCGATGTATCTGAAATTATATCAAAGAATCGTGCTTCTCTTGAGAGTAGTACTTTTATTCCTGAGGGTCAGGGTGATGGATTGATGACTATCCCTGTTACTGAATCTGCTGAATGGTTGAGTTATGTCCAGGAGCAATCATTCAATCTTAAAACGGTAATGAATAATTTCGAGGTGAATGCTGAATCTTTGCGTTACGACAGTAAGAATGATTCTGTAATCGTTACAGAAGCTACGGGTGTTCCGGGTGTAAAACGTACTGCAATCGTAAAGATGGATGATTACATTCGCGATGAAGTGTCCAGCATGTTGGCAAAATTCTAAGGAAGGTGACATGATATGCCTTACCAAGGATTTCACTTCAGGGATAAAGCTCATCTTATCAAGATGATAAAGCAACATTCTGGTGTGTATAGTATAAAGTTACCTTTGACCGATGAGGAGATATACAATGATATCATCGTTGATGACACACTCGAGACGTATTCTGAGTTTTATCCGAAATTGTATGTATTACCTGCAAATCTCAATCAATTACGTGTACCTAATGCACGTGAAAGCACAACTGATGCTGTATCGGATATATATGAATTACCTAATCTTTCTCCTCTTACTGAGGGAAATAGGATTCATTCAATCGCTAAAATTGTTCCATTCAATGCAATGGGATATGAATCAGCTACATATGCATATGAAACAATTGATGCATTCCAAGCATTAGCGATTTCGCAGGGTATTGCCAATTTATCCTCAATGATTGAACCGCCTATGACGTTCCAATTCTTAGGTGGCCGGAGATTTAGATTAAACAATGGCACGTATTATCGTTCTCACGTGATTATTACCGTTGAAATGTCATACAATCCTGAATTGTATGATATACCGATGGGGCAACGAATTGCATTCTCATCATTAGCTGAATTAGATTTCAGACGTACGATATATAACAATCTCAAGTATTGGAATGAATTACGTACTGCTGCAGGCGAATACAATCTTCGTGTTGAAGATTGGTCAGGGGCAGAAGATGCACGTAATGAATTGCTTGATCAGTGGACAGAAACGCATCACGAAGAAAGAACCGGAGTTATCATATTCTAACGCAAATAAAATCCGTAATCCCAATGGGATTACGGATTTATATTGTCAATACGGTTGTGTGCAGAATATCACGTTATTGATATCAACGTAATTATCACTTCTTACCCAAATATAAGGAAGCCCACGTGATAATGCTTTATACAAGTTTTCATCATAATCACAAATAATTGGATTTGTGTTATCAGATTCTACAAGGATATCATGCTTATGACAATTCTTTGCATCAGGATGAATTGTATTCGGATATCCAATTCCATTGATACGCTCGGTGTATCTGTAGTTGGATACTATCATAATTTCTCTTGTTTTCGGTCTCAATGTAATGAGCATCTTTGGTTCAATATCACAAAAATGCTTTACCTGCATTGTGTTAAAATCAATTGGTTCATTCTGTGCACACATAGAATATGCTGACGTGAATATACCAGACTTAGTAACGATAAACACAATATACCGATGGTCATCAGTTGGTCTTGCAAATGATTTAAGTACGTATTCCAATTGGAATACACCACGAGAAGTTGCAAACGAACGAATATTTGCTTCTTCAAACCAAGATGTACCTTTAACCGGTTTCTCTGGTAACATATACAGAGTTTCAGCTAGTAAACCTTTTTTACGCATTATACTACTATATGATTCGGGCATTGGTACCATGATCTCACTTCCTTTTATTAATACGTCCATATTTCAATATGAATTTCAAATATATATTATATATTTAGCATGAGCTGTAGTTCATGCAATAAATGTGTGGAAGGAGGTGAGTATCATGTCCTTGACGCACGAATTAAAGGAGCAGATTAGCAAATATGCTAATCTGCATTCTTGGTTTGGCTTCAAAGATTGGGTCATGGGCAACCCCGCCTTTGACTCCGATCTTAAAGCCAGTATTCTTTCATATGGTATGCAACTCATGATGAATCGCTACCATCGTACGTTACCGTGACAAAGGATTTAGTCTCGATAACACCTTTCAACCGAAACCGGGATTTGGAGGCTTAACCAACCCGGTTATTTTTTTGTATTTTATTTAATTAATTATCAATCAACGATTAATAAACGGTGATTGATAATTCAAAATTAATTTCAGTTATATATTATATTCACGTGTAAAGAAGATATTACGAATAAGATATCTTTGTTATTACACATATTAGGTATTTAAACGTGCCTGATCCATCAATCACCAAAGGAGGAAAATATATGATTTTGATTGGAGGCACAAGTTATGAACAACGATTGCTGTGATCCGGGAGATGTTGTAAAATCTATTCTCGGTACAACGAAAGACGTCTATAATGCAGGCGTAGATACTGGTCTTATTGATGGAGACCGTATCGGTAAAAAAGGACGTAGATCCTTAATGTTTGATGATCCTAATGGATATGATGATCGAGATATCAAAGCAACGCATTCTGATTTTGAAGTTAATATCCATATGGATCTGGATAATGATAACGACGATGAAGATGATGATAGTGACGAATGGACTGGAAAATGTGCAGATTGTAGAAATGAGTGGCATAAAGAAATTCGTCAAATAACTCAAATTGCTTGTGATGAAATAAAGAAAATGCAAGCAAAGGGGTTACAAATGAGAGAAATGTTCTGGGATCCAACTATGGACCATTTGAACATTTTGTATGAAAATCCTGAATCTGGACAATGGCTTAAGAGTGACCTTAATTTTGAGAAATTCTTATAACCATTATATTCAGGCAGGTGATTTATGTGATTTCATTAAATGAAGCTTTTGTACAATTATTCAGAGAACATTCAGGTGTATATCGACCCAATTGGAATGAATTCTTTTTGACAATTGCATCTATAGTTGCATCACGTTCTACATGTAATGTGATTGCAAGTGGTGCAGTAATCGTTAAAGATAAGCAAATTATTTCCATGGGTTATTGCGGTGCACCAATTGGTTTTGAGCATTGTTGCCAAAGAGGTGACTGTTGGAAGGATCATTCAGATGTTGCACAATGTCTTGGTGTTCACGCACCAATAAATGCAATTATCTATGCCAATGGTAGAGACCTGAAAGGATCTACTATCTACATAGCTGGGTATGACCTGAAGAAAGAATGTATGATTGATGCACAACCATGCGGACAATGTATGGGTGCAATAAAGAATGCAGGAATAGAGAAAATTATTACTGCAAGTGAAGCAAAAGCTACACAACTAATATGAAAGAAATATCCCGAGAAATACGAATTATTCGTATTTCTCGGGATTTAGCATAAATAGAGTAACTGCAAGAAAAGGAACTGGCATTTCAGCTGGTTCTTTTTTCTCTGTTAAGACATTCTCGTAACACAAAAAATATTAATGAAAGGATTGATTACGCGATGTCAATTTTAAAATCTTTGATAGATGTTTGCAATGATATCAAATCAATTGATGCTCCTGACATGACGGATATCATGCTGGATGAGGATGAGAAAACGGGTGTATCCCGTGTTCCGAGAGCGGCATCATATGACTCTATTGCTAAACAGGCAAAGAACTCCGTAATGCAGTTTCCTTTTTTGGCTTCTCGTACGTTATCGTTTGATAACATGCAGATGGTGGCCAAGGCTGGTGAACGCAATTTCGGTGCATTCTTGCAAACTCTGTTTACAATGAATATGATCACGAATGCAGATTCTCCGCAGGAGTTTGTACGGCAATTTCATCAGAATTCCAATAATACTGTGAATGGTCCGAGTGACGTATTCACCTTTATCTTCAACTCAGCTGTACCGAGTAAAGAAGATATGGAGCAGATTACGGAAAATCTGATTGATGGTAACTTCACTATTGATCAGGTATTCAATATGGAAGCATTGAATACTCAGTTCAAACCGAAAGAAGCTGCTACTGTATATGCTGCGGCAATGGAAGCTCGTAATGGGAAAAATAATCAACAGAATATCAAGCACCACGTTGATATACGGGTTCGCGGGTCTAACAGCACCGTTGATATTTCTGGCGGTGGTGGTAAGGGAGATCGTATTACAAAGATCGAACTTCCGCGTGATATATATGTCGATGCGGATGCTAAGAAAGCAAATGAACTTATGCCTACGTTGATTCGTGTTCGTATGTTTAAGGACATGGGACATGGGCGTGGTGAGCATATTGATTTCATTGTTGGAATCAAAGCAACTATACATCCGATTGCATCTGAAGACATGATCAATCATTTGGTCGCTGTATTCCAGGATAGAGGAAAGCTCTTTAAGTTCTTGACTTGGACCACCGGTGAAATTGCGTTCTTTAAGGACCTTATCTTCGGTGTGGATGAGATTAAGAACGAAATCAAGGATACTCGTTCTGGTGCATCCTCTAAATGGTGGACTGCTCTGAAGAATATCAAGGCTAAACGTCGGATGCATAAGCTCACCCTTCGTGAGCCGATTCTTCCGAATGCGTCCTTGGTAATTTCTCGTGAAGAAGTTGACTTCATCAAAGCAAATTATGGATTTGATATCTTGGATGATGACAATGCATCGAAGCTCATCAAGAACTTAAATATTCTTTCGTTCTATGTGGTGGATGCTTCGAGTGAAGTCGTATATACATTCGTAGATGGCGCAGACCATTTTGAGATTAATACGTTCAAATCCCTTGAACGTGAATCTGGTAATACCGATCGTCAATTCCGTGATATGCTCAAAGCAATCAATAAATTGTAATTTACACAATAATCATGTGAAGTACGAACATTTTAGTTCGTACTTCACATTTTAGTTATTTGCATGCTTCTTCCTTTCTAAAATTTTGTTAGCGGCTTTAAGATATTCATTTGGTAATTTAAATACCGTAATAAGACTGGAATTATGAAATATGAAAACTTTTTGGCAATAAATCCGGATGTTATTACCAGACATGTGTGACGTATAAAGCCAACTGATATATTTATGCAGCCTTCCAGTTGTTTCTATATGCTTTATTCCTTTATCTAGTGCTGCTTGTGCAATAGACTCAACAGATTTCTTATTTGCGCCCATACGTTCACGTATTCGCTTATTAGCGTGCTTTGTTACATTCATATTACCACCTTCTTTATTAAGGATTTATAGCTGCAATTACATATTAGTTAGAAGCATTAATTATTAGAAATCGTCTTTCTTGATATTTCGAATATATATTATATATGCAAGAAAGAAGAGAAAATAGTAGATCTCTTCTGTGGGTGCCGGATTTACTATGATCCGGCAGAAAGGGCAATAGGTACGAACCATGCTGCATATCCAAGAAGATCGTATCCATGAAATGAGCCTTGATGATATTATCGAGCGCGTATGTAATGCCATTGAATTAAATGGTGCATGCCACATTCGGAATACCATAAAAGATAGAAATAAAGAGGCTGTCATGGATCCGTATTTCGTCGAATTTGAAAACCTTTGTGAAAAGAACAAAGGAAAAGAAGTTGACGAATACAAGGCAGAGGTTTTTGCATATGTTTACAGATTAGCAATGCGCTAAATTGAAAGGAGATGCCAATCATGAGAAGAATTGCAGAAAAAAGAATTAATCCAGTTCGTCGACATGGTCATATCGTAGAAAGATTTGTGGTTGTAAACACCACAATCGAGAGCAGCACAATCAGCCCAGACCAATTCGAGGATATCCTCGAGTTTGTGGCTGGAAAAATGTCACTTATGCGTTTGAAGTTTGCACTGGGAAAGGAAATCACTGTTTATGGATTGATGGGTCCGGCGCAAGATAGCATTGTTGTGACATTAGGCAAATATCTCTGCGAAGCCTAACAGCGTAACAAAAAATCAATACTGGGGTATACTCAGTGTTGATTTTTTTATTTTTTGAATTGCGACATATCCGTAAACTATATTAATAAAGAAAGGAGTTGATCTGTGTGATGGAGTACTCGGAAGAGATGATGACTCTTGTAAAAGAGAATGTATCCTTTGATGATTACAATAAATTGCTCGGTGTTATGGAATCCCCTACACCTAGTATGAGTATTCATAAGGAATTTCTCAAAAAGGTCATCGCTCAGGTTACAAAGATTTTTTCTTCTCCTCAGACACGGGATAAAATCTTCCATAAGAGCATTTATGACTCAAATGGTGATATCACCAAAGTGAAACAGCTTAAGGTGACACTGGATGTGTTGAAATTGCTTAAGAAGAGTAAATCCTCTGAGATTAAGAAAGATGCTGAGATGCTCGATAATCTGTATACACAGATTAAAGCTCATAAGCCTGGGTATACAAAGATGAAACTTCTTGCAAAAACAGGCAAAGGGCCTGTATCAATTATGGCTGAACTGGTGTACTACACGTACGTTCTTGATGTTCAGACATTTACAGCTGCGGTTTCTCTGCTTTTAGCTAAGGTTCATAACCCAACGGCTGGTAATCCCTTTGTTGGTGCATCAATGATTGAGATTGCACGTAATGAGCTGAATCAGTATAAGTCTGGTACAGTGAAGAAATGCATCAATGCATTGAGTAAAGAAGAGAAGGGTACTACTGAAGCAATTGAAGTAGCTGCATTATTCGTTGTAGGAACGATTGTAGCGTTTATTACTCTTTGCCTCAGTATCAGAATTCTTGTATATTACTTCTATTACACCCGGATGCAGTTAGCTGATTATTTTGAAGAGCAGGCACAGTTCTTGAATTTGCACACATCTGAAGTCAAGCGTAATAGCGATATTGCTGCGCGGGACAAGGATGGCATTATGAGTGCGCAGAAAGCATGGGCTGATCGTTTTATGACTCTGGCTGAAATGATTCAGGATGATGATATTGCATCCGCTAAAAAGACGACATCTGTTATTAAAAAGGTGAACAAAGAAGTAATTCCAACCAATCAGATTAACGTGCCTAACACGGGCATGGATTTTTTCTGATTGGACAAATATGAATAAATGAAATTATTAATAAGGAGGAATACACAATGTTGAATTTGTGGAGTGATGTTACAGAAGGTACTTTCGGCACGGCAGGCAGCGAAGGTGTTTCCGCCAGCGTAAGTGCTGAAATTGAATCTGCTGTTACCGATGATCCGGTTTCCATGGTGGAATATGTTGGTTCCTGTACCGAGGGTATGATTGCAGTTGAGGCTGCTCTGGCTATGGCTGAAGGCCAGTCTGTTGCGAAGTATCTGATGGCCACAGATGAGTCCACCAAGTCCCAGGTACGTGCAACGATGGAAGGCGTTCTGGCTAATGCTTGGGAGAAACTCAAAGACTATGCTGAACGCGCATATGAAGCCATCAAGAAGTTCCTTAAGAAAGTTTGGAACAAGATGAAGGGCTATTATAACGTAGTCAAAGCTATGATGACGAAATATGGCAGTGTTCTTAAAAGCAAGAGCACGGCCGGCTTGAAGATTAGCTGGGTCAATGTTGATATCAATGTGAGCTTTGCTAGTCATGTAACTAGCTTTGTAAATACCATTTTGACAAACGGCTCTGAAAGCTTGAATACGAGCAATAAGACGTTCAAAGAGAGTCTGCAGAATATTCTGTATGAAAAGGGCGATATGGAAGCTCATCAGGTTGAATTTGATAGCAAAAAGACAATTGCTATTAAAACGGCCGATGAAGGCTTTGATTGGCTCTATCAGAACCTTTTCAAACTTACCGACAATACTGAACGTGACATCATTAAGAAAATTAATGATGCAAAGAAGGACACCAAGAAGGACATCGAAGACATGAAGGATGTCAGCGATGAAAACAAGGATAAGATGAATGATCATCTTAATCGCCGGTGCCGCGATGCAATTTCTGTTGTTCGTCTTGCTGCTGTAATGGGTAATGCCGCCGCAACCAAGATGTATCAGCAGTCTGTATCTGCTTGCCGCAAGGCTATTCGCTATCAGGCTGGCGATAAGTCGGCTTCTGAAGAAAGCACTGATTTCAGCGCGCTGATGGCTACCATCCTGTAATTTTTTACAGAATTATATAAACGATATGGAGGAATTTCTCCATATCGTTTTTTAACTTTAATTTCAAATATATATTATATAGAGGATATAAAGTTAAATATGTAAATAAATGCTTTATATCATTAGTTTATTTATTCAGAAGTAAGTAGGAGGAAGTTATCATGGGTAAGAAAAAGAATAAACCGAAAAATGTAAACCAGAATGATGTATTCAACAAAGTCGATGCGGCATTTGATGCAATGGAAGATATTGGCGAAAATGCCAATACCAGAAAGGAGACTGTAATTTCCGGGAAATCAGAACCGCCGATGGCGAAAACCGAAGTGCCAAAACCTGAGCAGCATGCAGTTGAAAATGAACCAAGCTTAGCTGTGGACACCATCGGTGAGACAATTCCACCAATTCTTGATAAAAAGGAATTGGAAATTGCATCACTGCAGGGTAAACTCCGTGATATTATATCGACCGGCACATCGATAACGGAAAGCCTGAAAAAATCAGTTGGCGTTTCTAAAGAGGGTAAAGCAGCGGTTTCCGCATATGAACGTAAGCCGGGAATGCTTGACACTATGTCGTTTGGTGATGCAATGCGCATCGGGTTGATGGCGGAATATATTCCAGCAAAGATTAAAGAAATTAAAAATATATTGGACAATCCGGCAACCCCTGTTAAAGAAAAATTAGCATTAAAGTCTAAACTTGCGGATCTCGAAAAAGAGTATCAAATCATGAAGTTGAAAAAAGATATTGTTGGTGAAGAGTTTAAACTTTATCAGCTTGCGCTTGCCCAAGAAAAAGAAAATAATCGTAAGGAGGAAGCAAAGGCGCAACTTGAAGAATTGCGCATCAAATATGGCGATGAGCTGATCAAGTCGCTGATAGCTTGATCGCCATACCCACCTATTAACCGCTGCCATATGGCAGCGGTTATTTTTCTTTAAACTAAACTTTATTATAAAGAGGTGATGATAATGTTAGAATTATGGAATGAGGTAACAGAATCTCATAATGCTAGAGAACCGTATAAACCTCATACAGGAAGGTTTATTGTAAATATTGGTAATGGTACTGATCCTGAAAAATATGATTATGCTGTAATCATACCTGATACGAGCAATCTGTATGCGGTACGTAAGCGCTCATCCTCTGTCATTGCTTCTGCGATAGGTAAGAAGTTTTCCATAATACTCTTTTCTTTCATTTCAATACCTCCTTATTTAAATACTGTATTGTATTTTACAAAATTAATTTCAAGTATATATTATAGTAATGAATTGTGAGGTGATACATACTATGGAAATTGATAAAGTTATATACAAACGCACGAATGAGTTTGTCACATTCTGTCAAGAAAGAGGTGTTGCTAGTATTAATCTTATGGATTATAAATCATTTAAGGAGGTATATAATAAAATAGAATTCGATAAATATCAACCATATAATATTACCGGAGATATTGCTGAGTTCTTTCTCACTTTGATAACAGAAATGCATCAACGAGAGAGATACAATATCGGGTATTATGAAAAGCCGCATGATAATATTCTAATGGATTTATCCATTTGCATGCCAGTTAGTGTTGAGTATATTCAATTACTTAAATTTGCAAAAGTAAATACAGAATTAACCCCTCGTATGTATATAGAGAGCTTTGCGGAAATAATCAAAAAATTATTATTCATAGATCCAGATAATGCTGATTTATGGATTAGCGTTAGTCCAGCAGCAAAATCAGAATACATATTATTTCCGCGGATTTATTATATGACATCTGTAAGATTAAAATATAAGGAGGAACAATCATATGCACCTTAGAAGGAAATCAATTCTTAAAGCATTGAAGCCATTATTAAAAAAATATGAAATTACCGATACAACTACCATACAGATATTTTATGGATAAGGAAGTGCATGATCTATTGGTACGCTTACATTTTAAAGGCTATATCGTGATCGGTAATATGATTGTTTCTAGTTCGCTAATAATAAACGAACATGGAAAAACAAAAAATAGACGCCTTAAAAGAAAGGAAGAGCAATTATGAGGAATTATGAAGAACTCGAAAAAATAATACATGAATGCATTGCTGAAAAAGATCCGGCGAAGCATCCATATTTTGTTATTGATCCATTACCGGGGATGTCAAGATATGTCGACACCAAAGAAAAAGCTGATAAGGTCGATCGTATGATTAATGCTACTGCTGTGCCAACGGGTAATCCCTAATTTAAAATAGTTGGAAAGGAGAGTATATTAACATGAACGTTCGTGGTAAAACTCTAGAACGGATAATTCGAACTAAAAGGTGGGGCGGCTTTTGCACATATCCAATATTAGTTAGAATTCCAAGCTTTACAAAGTATCCGAATTATATCAAAATGCATAAAATGGTTGGAACTCCCAAATTCAACAAAGATAGTATAACACCGGTAATAGCGGAGAAACCAAACTTCGCATTACCTACAGAAAGAAGGTACTTTAAGAATGAAAGTAATATTTCTTGATGTAGATGGCGTAATAAATTCAACCCATGATTACTTTACGACGGATTTAACAACAGCCGGATGCAGCGCTAGGTTAGATTTAATTCGTTTCATTGTTAATAATACTCCAGGTGAAGTCCAAGTGTGTATATCATCTTCATGGCGTGTGATAAAGCGACTTAGGGAACACTTGATTGATGAACTTAATAAACGTGATATTGTAGTATGTGGTTATACTAAATATGATGATAACACAAGAGGTAAACAGATTGAAAACTGGTTAAAAGCAAATTCTGATAAAGATATAACCAATTATGTCGTGATTGATGATGAAACAGCCGATATGGGCAATTTACCGCAGGGAAATATTATTAAGACTGATGAAGATACGGGACTTACTGATACAGACGCTGAATTAGCAATACACATTTTAAGTGAGTAATATAATAACGATTTCTGGGAATTCCCAGAAATCGTTATTTTTTGATTTCAAATATATATTATAATGATAAGAAAGGAGGTATAGACATATGTTAAACTGGGAAAATACAACAGAGAGATTTGCTGTTATAATGAATAATAAGATAATGGATACTGGTCATGGGACCATATCCATGTCTTATAATGATTTACGCAAAGTCTGGTATGATGATGCGTATGAATATACCAATGATGAATGGGTTAATATAGTCGAAAACACGCCTGAACTTAAAGATGCTTTTGATACAGTGGCATCTATATATCTAAATCTTCATATGATAATCAAAGAAGATATAGGTTCTATGCATTTTTACAAATTTGAAGTTTGATTGGAGGGATTTATTATGATGGAAATTGAGCACAAATTTATCATTAATCCAGATATTTTATTCACTATGTATCCGAATCTCAAACCTAAGTTCCTGAATATCCAAGGTTATTTACAAACATCGGAACCTGAAATATCTCAAATGCGTATCGGTATTTTGACATTTGATGGTCATACGTTACCCGCTTCTCAGAAAGAGGTATCAGTTATTAATATTAAGGGTAAACGTGTCGGAGCAAGCCGTGCTGAATTCGAAATACCATGCGACATGGAGAAGGCTCAAAAACTCTTAGAAATTACCAGTAAGACAATCCGGAAGTATCGGTATCACTTCTGGTATGAAGGATTAACTTGGTTTGCTGACGAATACCTCGGTAATAATGAAGGTCTTTGGATTGCTGAGGTAGAAATACCATCAGAAGACTTTGAGTTTAAGGTTCCTGAGTTTGTCATCAAAGACGTTACCGAAGACGAGCGGTATTACAATAAAAATCTCGTCAATAATCCATATTGTAAATGGAAGGAGGAAGTGCAATGAACATCTATCCCATTTTACTTGCAGTTTGTCAGACGCTGAGTAAAGATTATGATATACCTATTTGCATCGATCCTGCAAATCCACGCTATTACAAACGTGGGCAAAAAGGAAATTCGGTAACCGGATTATTCAATCCACCTATCAATGAAACAGATGAGCCAATAATCATAATATACTTAGATGGTATGAAGGATATGATTAATTATGTTACCGAAACCGATCCCAGTTTTGATCCTACTTGTATACAAGACGTCTGTGACGTATGCGTTAGAACTGTTAACCATGAATACCGTCATTATTTACAATGGAAATGGTTAACCTCTAGAGGATATGATTTTGCTAAAGTATCCAAAGATTTAGAAAAACAAATTAATTATAAATTCGATCCTCTAGAAATCGATGCTCGAAATTATGAGATGGGAAATATCCAAAATATTGATGATGCTATGGAGAAGATGATAAAAGAATGGAGGTTATCACCATGACTGAAAATGACATTATATCGATGATCGGTATGGACAGGATCCAGAAAGCCAAAGAAATTTACCGTAGTCTGGCAAAAGAGCTTGGCCTAAAGGAGCTCATCGCTGAAGGTAAAATTACAGAAGCTGCTCTCACAGCACATCTGTGGTTTTGCCGTTTCTATAATATCTGGACGTACAAAATCGGTTGTGAGCCGAAAGAGAGTGCTGCATTTACTACTTTTAATGGTAAATGCCATGCTTCTACCGTTTGGCGTTTATCTAGTATATACATAAATAAAGACGCTAAATGGTCAGGGGCTGGTATGGTTTCGACTTTAATGCATGAGTGGCAACATGTATTACAGTTCGAAAGGGGTAAAGCAATCTCAGGAAAATCACATGAAGAAATGTGTGATGTCATGGAGCAGTTTATTATGAGGGGTTATCCTGATAAATATTATGATAACCCTCTTGAAATTAACGCATTTGAGGCACAACTGACTGGCTTAGTAACAGATGTCTCATTTGTTGATGATTTGGTAAAGCATGCTCCCTGAAAGGGAGCCCATAAAAATCGTTTTTTAAAAAATTCAAATATATATTATATATTCAATAAACAATCAGTGATAGCGTCAATCACTGTTTACATATTATAGAAGAATTTACTATGTTCCGAGAAAGGGGACTACTAGTCATGACCAATTTAAGAAATGCAGAAAAATGGTTTACAAATGATTCCGTTCGTAGTATCGAGAAGTATTTCAATGGTGACGTAATTCATGAACATGCAGATGATGGAACAAAATACAATTGTTATTCTTTCGTACACGGTCTCTGTAATGAACAAAGAGCAATTACCAATGATGCCAGGGATATCATCCTCAAACAAATTAATTTGCATCAAGCTGATGAACTCTGGCTGTTACAAGCCGAGGCTCTATTATACAAATGGTTTGTAGCATAACACAAAGATATTATTCGATCACCAGTGCGTTGCACTGTTTACATAGATAAGAATATTTTAATCTATTCCTGGAATTATTATGATCCAGGAGAAAGGCGTGTGATTTATCATGGCTATTCAGAAGTTTGTAGTACGTAAAACCAATGACTCCCAGATTGGGAACAGTATCTGCTGGCGGTATGCCTACAGTCAGTGGTTGGAAATCTGGCACACCGAGCACCCAGAATGGACGTTCCAGGTGGAAGGAAACTGGGAAAATAAATTTGTAGGATTCGACGCATGTGGTGACACATCTAGATTCCTTGGGGAACTGAAGCCCCCGAAAAATCCAGCTAGAGCCGTATTTTGGAATGAAGGGATTTATATCCCGAAAGAATTCTTCCACTATGGTCTTAGTGATGAAGAAATGAAAAAAGTAGAGAGCCAGTTCTATGATCGGAGTTTCGAAGACAAAGAGTGGATAGAAAGACAGGTTCCAGGCTCGTCCTGGTTCAACGTTACCTTTTTCTTTATACCTGATAATTTAGTTCCCAACCAGACTTGCGCGTTAGTATTCCTAGAACGGTGTTGGGAAACACCGTTTGAAATAAAAGAAATCCATTTCCGTAAAGGTTGCAACTTAGAATACGCATCAAATGAGATAGTTAAACGTCTTAAATCACTCTATCGTTATTAATCTATAAACTAAAAAATAACCAGGCACGGATGCCTGGTTATTTTTTCTCTCTAATATTTAAATTCAACAAATGTGTAAAGGAGCTGCTTTAAGTTTCTTTTTCTTTTTTCATTTTTCTTTCATCTTCCTTTTCTGAAAAGTCCGAAGAGTCTGCTCAACTCTTCGGACGCCTTAATTTTTTATTATCCAATAGACTTAACTGTATTGCGTAAATATCATAATTCAAAATAAAAAATAAATATATATTATATCGTGGATATTGCAATTATTATGTATGAAAAGTTGCGATATCTGCCGTTTTATTTATTCAGAAAAATAGAGAGGAGTTGGGCTAAATGTATTGGCCGAATCATGAATTGGAAGATCACTGGTATGATAAAATCCCAGTGAAGAAAATCCTGTATTTTATTGCAGGTGTAGTTTTCATGCTCGAAATGATATACATCGGATATCATTACGGATATGAATTTGGCTACGAAGATGGGTACAATGCTGGACATCATGATGCATGCACCACAGTAACAGGAATGTTGGATGACGCATTCAGCAACTATTTGAAATAAGGAGGGAAAGAATATGAAACCAATGGAGAAAAAAGAAATTTTGTTAAATGCGTTTGGCAAAAAGATCGCGATTATTCCCGCTAGTGAATTTAAGAAATTCATTTCTTTACTTGATGAGAAGATGATTGCTCAAATTCAAAAAGGTGATTATCGTTCGGATACGTATATGCATGTAATTGATCCGAATGATGATGTCGAAATTGACAGTAACTTTGAGTCTGTAGTGGTCCCGGTAACAATTGAATTTAGCGATTTTATTGCTGATCCGAAATCCCTTGAGATTAGTATTGAAATGGAACGGGATATCGAGAATGACTTGGCTGACAAATATGCTGATCTTAATTTAATTTTCGATGTAATGTCTGACGTTGATTATGATAAAGAAGAAATCACATTTACGATAAATATTTCAACTGATCATAGCAGCGACGGGCGTTATCACGTATAAGGAGGAGGAAATTGTGGATAGATTACTTAATCCGGGGAAGTTAGAAGTAACGAATCTAACTCCTCATCCCGTTACAATTATTGATCACCGTATGTGTTCGATCAAGCGTAATGGGCAGGTTAATTTACAAGAGGGCGTAGATATTCAAGAAGCAACACTTGAGAAATTTTACCCATCAGGAACGTCGTTATCGGTCCAAGAGGACCAGTCGAATCATGATAAGGTTGGCGATATCTGCTTATACTCGCAGCTAGGAAATGCTCGTTTTGATACGATCATCCCTAATGATGAATTAGATAACGATATCATAATCGTGTCATCCAAATGCGCACGATTATTTCTCATCTATGCATTTGGAATAATTTCAGGTGTAAATCAATATTCCCCTATTTCATTAATTGATATTGATCGTGTATACACACCGACACGAATTGTATACAATTATGATCCATATACGGGGAAGACATATCCAATTGGAGCACTTGGTTTGCAGCAGGTAACGCCAATGTTAACTCTTGCTGCATATCAGCAACAATTGTTAAATCCCATACCTGAAATGCAAATTCCAATATCGGTAGCATCTGCGATTAAGAAAGTAAATGCAATAAAGACTTTCTCTAATCCAGAAATGATACCTGAAGAAATAACAGAATACATTAGAAAAAGAGGTTTCTAACAAAAAATGGATACAAAGATAAAAGCCCGGTTGGATAGTATAGAGAAGGCTATGAAGATAGCAGACATTTGCGAATTCTGTTTAAAGATTACACATGAAGAATTCTTGAATGTTGAATTCCGGCACGGGCTTAAGGATATTATTCAGAAAAATAGTGTGAAATTAACTCTGTATGATGCGTCCGAATCCAAGGCGTATTTCAGAAAGGAAGATTAAAATGGCATATAATGATCAACAGTTAAGAACAATGATGACCTCGTTCTATATGATGCAGGACATGCGTATCAGAACGAACAATCGTATTGCCGGCATGATGTTCACCGAACGCGCAATTGAACGTGGCGATCTCGATGCATACGGCAATGTCGTTATGCATAAAGAAGAGCGTGATGATGAAGCACACGCTAAAATGATACTCAATATGATTGAGTATCAAGAAAAGTTGAAGAATGAATGGGAAGAAGCTGGGAAGCACCCGACTCGTAATTCCATCATCAAGATTCTTCAGACCAGAAAAGGACCAATCAGTAATATCGCGGTTTGGTCTCTGGTTGAAGACCTTATCCACTATATGGATAGAGAGAAGTGGTATATGGGTTTGGTTCAAGCTGAAGTTAAGCAGCATCCGGTATTCCAACAGTTCTTGTCAAAGGTACCATATTGCGGCACTATGATGAGCGCTGTAATTCTTTCGAGCTTCGATATCCGGAAAGCACGGCATATGTCTGGCTTCTGGAAGTATGCTGGATTGGATGCGGTTATCGATCCAACCACCGGTAAAGGTGTAGGGCGTTCCAGAACGAAAGTGCTTATGGAGGAAACCACATATATCGATGCAAATGGTAATGAAGCTACACGTAAATCAATCGGTTTCAATCCTCGGCTCCAGACAAAGCTGCTCGGTGTACTTGCTCCGTTATTCATCAAATATAATACGGTTTATCGTAAATTCTATGATGATGCGAAACACCGTTATACAGAGCGGGCGAAGGTAATGGGTGAAGATGTAACACCTATGCAGATCAGCCGCCGGGCTATCCGTTTCATGATGAAGGTCTTCGTACAAGATCTCTGGGTAAAATGGAGGGAAATCGAAGGATATCCGGTTGAACCGTCCTACTATGAAGTTTATCTCGCAGGTAGACCTCATGGTCGTGGATATATGCCGGGCGTTACCGATGAAGATGGTAATTACCTAGGGAAGAAGTATGATCCGAACAGTAATGAAAACGAGACAAAGAATATCACTGCTCGGCATCTGCTTCAGATGCGTATCATGACGGATGAAGAAGCAGAACTCTTTACTGGAGTATCCGCGGACGAACTCTTGCGTGATAATTATCAGGATATTGATGATATATATAACCGTGCGGGCGAGCATAAGAAACGCCCAAAGATTTAATTATTCAGAAAAATAAAAGCATGGCTTGGGATGCGATAATTCCTTCCCAAGCCATGACCCTAATTAATTTTTGAAATGAATTAAAAATATTAATATACATAATATCTTTATAATGAATTTAAAGCCGAAATATACATACATTGTCAAAATGAATTTAAAGGAGCTAAAATACATACACGGATTAAATGAGTTTAATACGTTAAAATCTTTAGAATACTTTAACGAATTAAGAAATGATATTTTCATACAAGATATCAATGGATTCAAAGGTAATATGTCAATATGAAGTTTAAAATGAGTTTAAACCAAAAACCTTTAGTATACGGTAACGAATTTTAGAAATGTATTTCCATAAATCATTGAAATGAATTTTGAAGAAGCAAATATTCATACGCTACAAGAATGCGTTTTACAAAGAAATATTCATATGGTGCGATAACGAGTTACAAAAGAATATTTATCCATACGCTCGTTTAATGAATTTTGGAATGTTATATCTATATATGATTTAAATGAATTCGAAGAATGTAAAATATACATACATCACGGGAATGAATTATGGACTACAATGTCAATATGCAAAGATAATGAATTAAGAGTGGGAAAATCAATAAGAAAGGCCAATGAATTATAAAATTGAACATTCATATTGAGATGCAATGATTTTAGAAAATCTACTATCCATAAGCAGCCGAAATGTATTCAGACATACAATATACATCGGTGACGATAATGAATTAAACGATGAGAAAATCAATAAAATATCCCAATGGATTATGTCAAAATATATTCATAAAAGTATACAATGATTTTGGAAGAATAAATATTCATAAAGTATTATAATGCGTTAGAAGAAAAGTAAATATATAATTTCTACAAATGAGTTTTAAACAAATAATCTATCTATACTGTCAAGCAACGAATTATTAGAAAAAATATTCATCTTGGATACGATTGGATTACAAATACAAAATATCCATAAAAATACTCAATGAATTAAAAATACTAATATACATAAGCTCTGATAATGAATTTTGAGTAGCAAACATTCATACAGTGCAGGAATGAATTATAAATACACAATATACATAGGTGCCGTTAATGAATTCTAAGAGAAAATTATCAATAACATTTTTAAATGGATTAGTGGTATCAAATTACTTAACTCTCCAAAATGGGTTTTGTGCAGTGATATTCATATTTTGTACAAACGAATTAAAAAGTGATATTTTTCATACAGGTATTAAATGAGTTGCATACGGTTACATTCATATATTGGCTAAACGAATTACAAAACTAAATATTCATACGAGATTAGAATGTGCTAAGGATACGTAATATGTCATATTAAATGTGTAAAGCGAATTTAGTCGATGCATATACATATTTAAATTAAATGGATTAGATAGTTAAATATTCATAATAATGAGTAATGAATTTGGTAGGATTATTTCAATATATACTTTTAATGAATTTTGAGCCAAGATATTAATTTTCGTTGGTAATGTGTTTCGAGGTTGAATATTTAATGCAATTGATAAACGAATTTAAAAAATACACATCTATAAGCATTCTTAATGAATTATGAAAGGGCTATATCCTTACGAAATATCAATGAATTTTAAAATAGGATGTTCATACACTGAAAGAATGAATTTTGACTTCTGATCATTCATACAATTCAAAAATGAACTGTACAACACGATATTCATACGTGGACTGAGTGGATTTAATAAGCAAATATCAATATTTATATAAATGCGTTACGCAATATTATATCAATACCACGCTAAAATGGGTTATAGAGTTATAAATCAATAATGCATAATAACGAATTTTGTGTGCTAATATTCATATCTATACGGAATGATTAATAAACCATGGGAAATATTTCCCATGGTTTATTTTTTTTTATTTGTCTTTGGTTTCTTCTTCAATCAGCTTACCAATATTGGTAAAGAACCAAACTACGACATTAAAGCATGTCGGGATGAAGAAAGCATCCCTGATTTTGCACCAGCCTGATTCCTTTTCTGCCTGCTCACGAAGCTTCTCGTTGACGATACGAATAGCTTCCTTTGCATTCGGAATAAGTTCCGCATTGATTCATTCCATAATGTCTTTACGCGCCTGTTCCGTAAGGAATTTCGATACAGCCTCTTTGTCGGTAGAGATTTTCAGAAGATCATTGAGTTTAAACATTCATATTCCTCCTTATATAGATTTGAGATTTCTATTATCCGCATGGTTTAAATAGAAAATTCAATTTTAATTTTGAATATATTATAGTAAGAAGAAAGTGAGGATGATGCATCAATGAGTAAAAAGAAAAGAAAACAAAAGAAGCAGTCGATATTCTTGTCACCAGTTGCTTATGCGGATTTACCATGCCCAGTAAATGATAAGCAGTGGCTTGAGTATAACACACGTACTGCTGAAGAATTTAAGTTGGAAGAATTTGTACGCAGTTCTGGGATGAGATATCCTGATAAAGAAATCATGCCACATGATTATCGTAAAGATCAAGAGTACGAACCGTTCCGTATTAGCTATGAATATCTGAATCCTAAGATTCCAGAGAAAGCATTAGCTAGACCTAGAAATGGTGGAGAATTTTGGCTCTATGTAATCAGGTATTGGTATGACAATAATATGCTGAAAGAAGATTCTTCTATAATGGATGTAATAAAGCAGTATTATCGTCCATTCAAGAAACCGCCGATTACAGATATGGATAAACTGACCAGAAAAATCCAAAAACGTAAATGGTATGAAAAGCCGGATGATTCAGGCGAAACAAGTTATGATTATAACAACTACGATGTTCCGTTCTGGAATCTCGCTAAGCCGCGTGATGCCGTGGAATGGATCCTCTATATCAAACGCTGGTTGATATACTATGCAGAGATAAAGATTGGTCGGGAATACAAGGTAAAATGATATTAGAAAGAAACAACGCAATGCGTTGTTTCTTTTTTATTTAGTCTTCATACGTGTAGAACGTATAATCAGAATCACTGATTTCTTTAATCGAATTTTCCTTGTTAAATACTTCAAGTAATGCATCGGTGTATTTAGATTCAAAATTTTCACGTTGATACTTTTCCGTAAAGTATGCTTTCGATATCTGTACTAGTGCTAAGTATGTATCAATCATTACACTATAACTATAAATCCCGCATATGTGGTAGTAGCTTTCTTCTCTAGTTGGATCATCCAATAATGTATCCTCGCCATAAAAGCAGAAATGGCTACATGCATCCCATTTGATAGTAAAATCTGTAATGTATGAAAGATATATAACTTTTCCATCATTTGCACTTGCGCAGAATCGAAGAGCATAACCTTCAATGCGACACTCTTCAATGGCTGTAAACACAATGAGAATATCAAATGATATCTTATCATCCTTTGAACCAACTATATACATTTTCTTCTTCTGCTTAAGAATATCTTCTAATTTCATTTTCATCACTCCTTATATAATTGATAATGAATTATTAATAATTTAAGCACATTGCTTTATTCAAAATAAATTTCAATTATATATTATATACAGGAAAAGGAGGAATAATTATGGACAGAATTGAAATCGAATTAAATTGTAAAGATTATCTTAACATGAATATCCCATTTGATCAATTGGAAGAGCCAGATCCATGGGATGGTAAAGAAATAGAACTTTACCATAAGCGCGTTGTAGCTGAGATAGAAAGAGGCAACGAACCATTTGAGAATGAAGAAGAAGAATCCAATGACGACACTTTTTACTCTGATGAAGAAAGTGAAAAAATTAGAAAGGAAATAAATGATTCATCCGATAAATCAATTGATGAACTAAAAAAAGAACTTAGTAAGTATTTTATAACTGGAGGTAATGACGATGAATAATGAGATAAATAAATTAAAAACAGAAATATTTTCATTGTATAGAGATGAAATCATCGCAGAAGCTACGGCGACAACAAATGAAATATTGTTTCAACGAATCTCTGATTACTTTTCAGGGCAAAATGAAAATTATGGAAGTAAATTATTTTCATTAGTAACCGAATCTGTATCATACGGTGAGCTTAAAGATGGAGATATTGTGAGATGCGCATTCTATTTTACAGATAAGCCTAAACAATCTAAATCTCGTCCAAGCCTGATAATAGATTTTGGTGAAATTAAAATAGCTCTTCCTATATACACCATATACGACCAGCATGATCCAAGATATAATCCAAATTGGAAAAAGAATCCATACAACATTGAGATTATTAAGTATAAAGAGGCTGGCTTGCATCCATCTTATTGTAAAACTACTCATTTTATACTAGCAAAAAATGGAGATTTTATATACAAGTATGGGAGAATACATCCGACTGATTACAAGGCTATATTAGAGGCATTTAAGAAATCAAGAATTCAGCTTAGATATGACCAATATATATTCATTGATTGGTTACACGGTATGGATGTTAAAAGTACATATATTGATGGGAAGCCTATGCCAAATAAAGATAGAAAAGCTAAAAGACTTAATGATATATTAAGTTCGATGGAAGGAAATTGTGTTGATTTTGCAACAGCTTTTCATGAAATAAGCACAAATGCAGGAAATCCAAATTGGATAATACAGACGACATTTAAACTACATGGTAAAAATAAAACATCCGGTCATGTATACTGCATTTTTAAGAAACATGGAAGGTATCATTGTCCACGATATATCCCTGAAATTGGATTGGCTACAATCAAAATTTATCCGTCATTAAGATCAGCAATTGAATCAGAAGAACAATGGCTGGATAAACATCATTCCAAGATACTCGGTGGTAAATGTTATTGCAAATCTATAGTATTAGGAGAGGATGAACTAAAACTATGGGATAAATGCGTTAAAGAAAAGATGACTCAAAAAGAATTACTTGAAACTGCAATCCCGTTTTACTTCTATCATTTGGTCCCAAAATCCGCTGATATCAGCAAGGGCTTGCTTTCTCCTTATGCAGCTCAAAAAAGTGGAAATACAGAGTTGCTCGGTAATATGCTCAATAAGTACAGAGCACGCATGGTGAGTGGCTGGAAATATTATCCAGATAAGAAACCTGAAGATTTAACAATCGACGAGTTATTAGCTGGTTTAAATAGGTTCCGTGGTAAAGATGGAGATAAATGCATCTATTTCTTTAAATATCCACCATATAAAGATTTGGGTAATTATATGCAGGGTTATATTGATACACATGATATATATCGAATTAACATCAATGATCCTGGTCTTAAAAAACATATAATCAGAATAGACTGGGGATGGGTAAATTCAGATAACGACGCAGAACCAAGGAATGCTGATTTTTATCGGTATATAACACGTGATGAGTATTTCGCTGATTATACGGATAAACCAAAAGATGGAAGACCACCGTTTGCTCCAATTTCTCATATTGGGATTGCATTTAAAGATGGAGTATGCCCAACCCGCTTTATTAAGAAAATCCCAACAGATGATCTTGAAAAAGATATTTTTGAATCATATGCGTATGAGGCCAATTCTTCAGTCGGCAATATGCTGATTTCATCTGATGATTATTTGAATAATTTCGATGAATGGGTAATGGGCAAAAATCGTATATTATATGTAATAGGGTTTTCGGGTTCTGGTAAAACAACACTATCCGATAAATTAGCAAATGAGTATGATTGTACAGTTGTCCATATCGATGAGGTTCATAAATACATGGGTGAAAAGTACGGGAGAGAAAAATGGAAAGCCAAATCCCCAGATGAAAGGCATCAGTTATTATGGGATGAAGTAATTAAAAGATCTGGTACAGGAACGGCAATTATTGATGGCGGCAAATTAATACTTACAATGAATCACGATCTCAGGAAAGAATCATTCATAATAACAGGTACCAGCATAATTAAATCAACGTACAGACTAACTAGGCGTACATTTAGCGATAATGAAAAACAGGGCGTGGATGCGTTCCTTAATATTTATAAAGGTAAACCAAAGTTGTATGTCTTGCTAAAAATGTTGCATGCAATATATAAAAATACTCGCAGTAATATCCAATTAGCCGAAGATTTACAGCGCTTACAAGAGTCAACTGATCCTAAAGATATTTACCTTAGTTCTGTACTTGAAGATGTAATTAAAAGATTTTAAGAATAAATCCCCATGCATTTTGCATGGGGATTTATTATATGTAAATTGACAATCAACTAAGAGGTGAATTATATGCCTAATAATAAAAAACGAAAAAGACTGATCCGGGATCTACGTAATAAAGCATTAGCTAAAAAGTCTAAAGAGTTAAATACTTTTTTAGCAGATCTTATGATTATATTGCAGCTATGGCTAATTATGAAAAAAAAGGTAGAACCTGATGGTTATATAACTATTATTGAAAAATAAGGAGGGATTGAGATGTGCGATACCAACGATACTATAAATACCAAAAAAGAAGACCAAGTTAAAGTTGCATATGAGCGTATGGGTTCGCCAGTTAATGTTTTTATGGAATCCGTATTGGATGCTGTATATGAGTCAATAAATTCTCATTCCAAGGATTCCAATATTTTTTTATCTGAAAAAGATATTTATTGTAATTTCTGGCCGTTTGAAACTCGTAAAACCCATTATTGCTTCGTAGTTGGGTTTTCTGGTTCAGGGAAAACAACGCTTGCTAGGCATTTAGCAACCAGATATAAAGCAGAATGGGTTGAATTAGATACAATCATTTACGAGAGTAGAAATCATAGAATGACAGAAAGATATCTTTCTCGTCAAAAACAGAGATTGCTCTTAAAATATATTCAGGAAGAAAATGTTGATTTATCTTTCATGAATGAAATTGATTACGCCCATATGACACAGCATGAACTTGCGATTGTAATTGAAACCGCAAAGAAATTCGTTGATTGGCTCACCACAAAGAATACGGAACGGTGTGTGATATCTGGTTTGGATCTCATTGATATCTTACCGATGAATCCGCACTGGTATTCTGATCCGATTGTATTCAAAGGTACATCCCGAATTGTATCAATGTATAGACGAATTTCTCGTAATAATACATCATTTTTAAAAACTGCAGAAATGATACCGCAATTTTTATCATGGTATAAAGTTGATGCCCACGGGATCGATTACATCCGTAATCAAGTAATAAATGATTATAATTATCAGGAAAGAGATGAACTTGGTCCCTTGACCAAACCTAATAATACAAATTTATCTGGTAAACGTTCCCTTAAATAATTTATGGAAGGTGAAAACTGATGAAAGTAAAATTTTACGGTGAATGCGCTATGGATGATACCGTAGCAATTTGGAAAGGATTAACCCAGACATTAGAAGAGACACATAGTAACGCAATTATTGTTAACGATAAGCGTTACTTCTATCACATCTTTAAAACGATGGGTATTCAAGACAAAGTTATTCAGGATGCATGGGTTAATCAAAAAGTAACTGTTCCGGGGCATGGTTTGATTTACATATTTCGTAAGCAGACAATGCACGATAAAGTACAAAACGCAATACTTCTATTCCCGAGTGTCGAGCTGATACGGGCATGCGAAAATGATGAAGCGCTTGAAGAATATGCTGTGCTGTATGACAAAGATGAAATTGAAAAAATTCTTTCAGGCAAGGTTGTTCTTCCTGATGTATGATGCACATTCTAATAAATCATTATAAATTAGGAGGAATAAAAGATGACACGCATAGAAAAAGAATTTGGCTTTGATCTCGAAAATGATTCTTGGAAACATGATGAGAACAAAGCACACACTCATGGCTATTCCAAGACGATGAATCAGCCGCGTTTTAAGACCCCATGCCCCTGCAACGATCTTGGGTTTTCTTGCAGCGATCAGCATGCAGTTCAGGAAGCCCTCGATGAGATGTGCGGACTCGATGGTATGATGTCTGATATGGCTAACGACGATTGGACGTAACAGAATACATACAAGATGAGCTACTTAGCTCATCTTGTATTTTTGGCTCTAAACCTTCCCAAATGCGACAATCCTTTAATGCGAAGAGCAAAAAAATATAGAAAGGGTGACCATAAAATGTTTAATACTATGGATGATCTCATGGAAGATATTTCATCTAGCTTAGTTGCGTCTGCACTTGATCCAGTGCAAGAAGCAGCTGGTCCTAGTGAACTTAATCCGGCCATGAGAAAGTACGCTATAAATTTAGTGGCGACCGAGTATATTGGGAAATTCCCAATTGAGTATTTTCATAAAAACACCAATAAGAAACATGACAGAATCGTTGCTCAGCTCAATCTTGGTGGTGAATACAAGAAGAAAGCAGCAGATGGATACATGTATGATTTGGTGAAAAAACTCAATGCTAAACAGAATAAGATCACATTTGTGTATCACAAGAATTATCTTATTGCTAATCCGGTAGTAAAGAAAGCTTCAACTGAAGCAGTTACTCATGATCCAAAGAATATGCCAGTAGATGAATCTGCTAGTAAATTTTTTATGGAGAATGACACTACTGGTGAATTCACGTTAGAGGAACTTTCGCATATTCCTCTCGTTAAGCAATATCAGAAAAATGGATTGAATCTGAAGCAGGCTGTTGAATTGATGGAAGCTCGTGTTATTCTCAATCCGTTTATGACAATGAATATGGTAGATGAATCTTGCTTTAAGAATGAAGATGAATATGTTTCGTTCTTAGCGGAATGCTTCTATAATGCATATCGTGATTGCAATTATAATTTAGATTGTGCATCTGAAGCTCTTGGCCAGCTTGTGATTGATGAGACACGTTCTGATCTCAAATCAATCAAAGTAACAACTGAGGCTGTTGATAAGCACAGAGGGATTCTTCACGATAAAATGCATGAAGCAGGACGTACGGCTGATAAAGCAAAAGCAAATGCTCTTCCATATATCAATCGTATCAAAGATCTCTATGATAAAACCATGGGTGAAGAAGCAGTTAAAGAAGAAATTGTTAAGGGTGGACTTACTGGATGGCTTCTGAAATGGAGGCGCTTATTCCTGAAGTTAATTATCACGTGGAAATCTGCTTGGCTTGTTAGTGCTATTGCGGGTGCAGCAGGTGCTGTTGTTGGTTTCCCTTGGACACTTATTCTTCCGGGTATAGCTCTTCTTGGACGTATGCATATCTATCTTACGAATGTGAAAGCATCTGTTGGATTAACTGATGCTGACAAAGAAGCAGGTAAGAAAGCAATACTCAATGAATTGGAGCTTGAATTGAAAATCACACGTGAAAAAATTGAGGATGCTAGAGCAGCAGGTGATACCAAAGCAAGATATCAGCTTATGCGTGTAGAGCATTCAATTGAAAAAGAAATTACTCGCATTCGTTACGAAAGAACTCCATCCGAAATCCGTGGCGAACAGTCGGTAATGAATAAATTATAATATGGAAGTTGGTGATATCCATGAGTCTTTTTGACTATGTATTGGAAGCCAAGAAATCTCCTACGATTAGTGCAAAGGCAGAAATTCCAAAAACAGGTGAAAATAATGACGACGATATGTCAACTCAAGTTCCGGACGACCCTGAAGTAACTCCTGAAGAAAATGAAGGAGAAGCACCTGAAGCTGATGATGGGGATTATACTCAAGGAATGCCGGAAGATGAAGGAGAAGGAGATAATACTGGAGGAGATGAAGATCCCTCACAGAATGTTCCTGATCCTGATGGAGAAGATACTGGTAATGAACCCGCTCCTGCCGATACAGGAGCAGGTGGTGGAGCAACAATAAACACAGGTGGAGGAAATGAACCACAGGAGGATACCCAAACACCTGCTCAAGTGGATGATCCTTCTGCTAATGTCCCATCTCCAGATGATGAACCTCCAGATCCAAATGCAAGTCCTCAGCCAACTGATAATCCTGATGGAACAACAATCCAAGCAGGTGCCAATACGCAACCTACTCCTGCAGATCCAAACCAACCTGCTACAGATACTCCTGATGATTTTAGTCAGGGTATGCCTGAAGATGACGGTACAGATGCAGGAGCTGATCCTGGAGCAGCCCCACCTACTGACCCAAATGCAGCTCAGCAGCAACAACCCATGGATCCAAATCAGCCGCAAGATCCCAATGCTCCCCCTGGTGAAGGTGGAGATCCAAATGATCCTAATGCTGATCCAGCAGGTGATGGTACTAATGAAGAAATGCCGGATGATGGTATGGGTAATGCAAATTCATTTACCGATTCTGCCGATAATGGAGAAAATCCTGAACAACTGACAGAAATCGATAAAAAGAATAATATCATTATCCTTCGACATTCATACGTAAAATTGTACAAGGAAGTATCTTCCTTCTTAGAGAAGTTAGAAAATGCTCGAAAGGATTCTCTTCTCTCGATTGTTACATACAATCAGGTGAAGACAAATCTTACTGAGCTTAAAGAACTTCTTGTAAGTTATATCTCAATATATTATGATACGAATGAGTATGAGATTAATTTATTCAATTATGAGTATATGATCCAAATCGTCCGTGTTAATATAAAAATTATCAATAAAATGCGTGAAGGAAATAAGAAGCTTGATTATGAAAAGGTTAGTCCTGATCCTAAATCAACGAAGTAATTCATATTCTCACCGCAATTATTTGAACAAGTAAGTATATCAATTCGGGAAATCCCGAAAGATTGCTTAATAAAAACAATGATATAAAATTAAAGAAAGGTAGGTATGTACGATGAATAATATGTATCGTCATATTACGGACCCTAACTTCAAACCGACTAAGGGTATCGGGTCTTTTGAAAGCGATCCCAATGAAGGATTTAAAGCTTCTCTGAAGGATGCTTTGGAAAGCTTCGAGAACACATATCAGATGAAACCGATGCAGCATATGAATAGCATCGTTACCTCTGAAGCAATGTGGACCGATTTCAAAGATCGTGTTTTCAAAGACGTTTTGGAGTCTAGTTCCGAATCCAGCTTTGATCACTATGGCAACGGTAACGACGAGTATACTTCTATGAATGCGCAGAAGCTGGCGCAGATGGTTGAGAACTCCCGCCAGGTAATGGTTGACGAGGCCTCCAACGTGGGTATGCTGTCTCCGATCGTTACGGCAACGTTGCCGATTCTGAAGAAGGAATATATCCTGAATCAGTTTAAAGACATGGTACACACCATCGTTACGGACACCCCGATTATCAAATACGCTTATGAACGTCGTTTCCTGAAGGATCCGGCTGGTAATAAGAAGTATTTCCCGGAGTGCTTCTATGATGGTTCCTATTCTGAATTCACCGACCAGTCCATTGGTAAGGTTGTTACGAAAGTATTCAATCCGACGACCAATGGCCAGCTCGTACAGTTCAATGTACTTGAAGCTTCCGGTGGTTCTCTTTCCCGTCGTGATGCTCTGGCATCTGACTTTTCCGTTGATGGTATCCGCCTGACGGTTCCGTCCACGGCTCAGCCTACTACTGGTGAAGTTGTTGAGTTGACTTCTCTGGATGTACGTCCGGACTTTGCAACCAAGACCTTCAACAATACGGTTGAAATTCCCTCTAAGGTAGATGGCGTAACGGCATCCACCGAAGTATATATCTATGGTCGTGTTGATTTCTACACTGGTATCGTTGATATCGCTGTAGCAACCAACAATGCAGACGTTGATGTATCCACGATCTTTGTTCAGTTCGGCGGCCACCTGTCCAATGCAAACAATGATGCTATCATTGAATTGGATAAGGAACGCGAAAATCGTCAGTTCACGATTTCTGAAAAAGAACGTTTCAATGCCGGCTTGACCATTGAGCGCATTAAGGAAGAAAAGGCTCTGGCTAACATCGATGTTACCGTTGAAATGGTATCTGATATGTCCGATGTTGCTGCTCAGACCTCTGACTCCAACATTCAGCGCTTCCTCGAGGATTCCTTCGTGAATACTCAGGCAATCGAACAGACTCGTGTCTTCGAACCGATGGGTTACAACTTCCAGTTCGCAGATGCATTCCAGTTTGACCTTGAAGCACCTGGTCCTTACATGGTACCGGAATCCGAATGGCGTTCCAAGCAGATCCGCTACTATTTCGAGCGTGTTCTGTCTTACCTGAAGACCAAATTGCGTGATGAACGCATCATGTTTGCAGTATCCGCTAACACCTATGTTATGGAACTGCTGACTGCAACGGATTCCAACATTAAGTGGGTTCTGAATACGAATTCCAATATCGGTGGCGTACAGCTCGACTACAAGTTCGGCGTTACGACCGTTGCTGGTACTCGTGTACAGTTCATCGCTTCTCAGAAGGAAACCAGCTCCAAGGGCTTCCGTATTGTGGTTATTCCGCTGACTGATACGGTTATTACCTATCGTCAGTATCAGTTTAGTTTCAACATCGAAACTAACTATCGTAACCCGATTACCCCGAACATCCCCAATATCATGTGTGCACAGCGCTACGAGAATGTATCGGTTCTTCCGATTCAGAGCAACTTCTTCATCAAGCAGTATCGTGAAGGAAATCTCGGAACGTCGCCGCAGGAAGTATACAAGAAATGGATGTCCGTTCATAACTTGCTGTAATCTGCAGCTTAAACATAAAAATCTAACCAGCATATGCTGGTTAGATTTTTATTATTGTCGTTACATGTTTTTAAGCTGTGCTACCGTGTAAATAATACAAAAAATAAAATAAATATATATTATATGCGTGTATACCAATATTACCTGTATTTGAAAGGAGAAATGAAAAATGGGTAAAGTAATAAAACTGTCAAGGATGCGTATCAGCTATTATGAGCTGTACACGTATTTATCAGAGTCGAATAAACAATTGCTTGATATTCTGACTTTTAAGAAAATATTTATTAAGCATATCAACAAAATTAAGGCAAAAGCAGATTATACCGATAGCCTTAATAAAAACATTCTTAGATGGATAGATTTGCATGATAATAATATCAGTATCCCAAAAGGTGCATTTATCAAATTTGAAGATGGAAAATTCTTCCATTTTGAAGTTGCATACTCTACAAATGGAAAACCTGAAGCAATGAGTACATCTTATAGGTTTAACTATTTTTCAGAATTTAATAAATTAATATACGGGAGGAGCTTCACTATCGATGATAGATTTAAAGTAGATTCTACTTTTAATCCATCATGTTTTATCTTTGGATTAATGAATACATTGTTACCAAATAATGCTGTTTCGGTTATAGAATTAGACGGAAGTATACATGAAATACTTGTAAGTGATATATCTTACATTTTATCAGAAGCAGAATTCATAGAACTAATGAACGAAATATTCTTTGTTTATGTTAATACTGTTAATCAGCTGGGTAGAATTAATCTTGCCGGAATACCTGATTCTTTAATAGAAAAGTGCGGAAGGATAAATGCTTTTTATAAGGAGAAGCATGAAGCGTATGAAAAAGCATTATCCGCCAATATTAAAGAAAATGGGGGAGTTGAAAAGAAGAAACACGCAGATGAAGATGAAAAAGATATTAAAACATTATATGATGCTTATAGCATGCTAACTAAAATGCAATTTACGCTTGATGAAAATGGTGATGTCCGTGTAATATTTAATCCATCCCTTGGAGAGAATAAAGCGAAGAATGATTCCCCGGCCATTCCTAAATGTGAGTATATTATGGAAGGACATAAGATAACGCACCGTCCGCATATCGTTTATTACAGGGAACGCTTCTTAAGCATCTCGCAAGACCCACAGTTTAAGCTTACTTGGGGTAAGGTCACATATGATGATTTTAAGCGCGAATTGATCCGAGCAGTGATGCAATCCTCATATCGTCTTGATGATCTCGTTATTACCGATGATTTCGTTGCATTTAATACTCTTCCATATCTACATATTTATGTAGGCGCGCATTTTGATGGTTTGGGCCCAGTGGTTAGACTATATGCAGACCAAAAAAATATTGGTTATGAGACAAATGATTACTACGAATACTATTTTAACGCGATGGTTATCGTCAATGATATGCTCCTAAATAAAGGATTAAAGATAGCACCTCGTGCCAAGTACTTCAATCGTAAAGTATTGGAGCAGGTTGTTAAGCTTGGATTTACCACTACAGAACAAATTGTACCAAACTATATGCATGCGCACCGTATTATTTCAACTCAACCAACGATCAAAATTTCTATTGATAATCCTGATAAGTATGTACCTATTGTAAAGCGGAATATCACTGTTGAATGATTAAGATGAGTGTAATCCCTATAATAAGTTTTATAGGGATTACACGTTATCATGTATACAAAAAGAAAAAAGAGGATGGTAACAATGAAGTACAAAAATAAATGTCATAACAGATTATTTGAATTGAGAACCTCAAAAGGTTTTACTAGTCGTAGAGAATTTGTCAAATTTCTCAATAAAGAACTTGGTTTCAAAATATCCATTGCTGCAATAAGTAACCTTGAAAACCACAAACATGAAAATCCTACTTTCAGGATAGTTGATTGCCTGGCTAGATATTTCGATGTATCGTATGATTACCTTATGGGTAAAACTAACTATAACATACGGTATGGTAATGATGGGAAGGGAACCGAAATTGAACAATTCCCTGAAGGACGTTTGTTCGTAGAACGGAGGTTCAGTTAAAATGATAAATTATGAAGAATTGCTTAAGGATGATCTCTCGTTACCAGCAGAACTGGTTGCAAAAGAACTGACATCCAATAATGCATCGTGTAATCATCGCAATAGTCGTGAGCAGTTTACGATCCTGCTTGAAAAAACAGGATATAGATGCGCAAAATGTGGCGAAACACATGATAAGTTAGCAGACTTCTTCGCTGAAAACATGGCTCAAAGACAGTTGAAGGCAGAAGAAGATAAAAAGTTAAAATAGACTAGCATTACGCATAGCCTATTTTTGATTAAAAAGAAAGGAACGATAAAAATGAAAGAAATTGCATTAGCCCGAGTTTTACTGCCGGAGTTATATAGGCAATGCCATATTATAAATACGGATCCAACGATTAACCTGCCAACATATGAGCAATTTGTAGATATTGTAAATCAAAGAGTCTTTTTGGCGAGAGATTATAGCATGTTCAACTTTAAATCCATGTCACTATTCTATATAGATAATGATCAGCATGCTTTATACTATCCAGGTTGTTTAACTCTTGCTGTAGAAAATACGTTAAAGCGGATTAAAAATAAAAATGAAGAATACGAATGGCGGTGGATAATAAATGTCACAGTTGACAATCCAAAAGAATATTCCGGCTTAATGTATTCCAGATTCATGATTGAACCAGATCTCGGAATGCTATGTGGTATGTCATTTATTGATTTCGCGGAATATCTGCAACGTGAAGTATTTACGGAAGCCGAAATAAATTATGCACGTTATGACGGCCCACGTCGTTGCCCCATGATATTCGTTAAAAATCAAATAGGAAAATATATTTCATACGACGAATTTCACACAATAATCGATACCGCGATTGATTCATTTAATGCCATCACAACAATTGATAATTATCCTGAAGTGGAGGCTTTAATAAAAAAGCTAAATAGCAATATAGCTAGCAATAAAACCGATCAGAATGACACGTGCGTAAAAGATGGTATTATCTTTGTGGGTAAACCAATAAATAAGATTACGCGGTTTATGGATTTTGCTGATCAATTTTGGCTTGCTAAAAATAAAACAGATGGCAAAATTGATTTAGACATAAATCAGTTTAAAGCAGAAGTTATGAATGCCATCTATGCAAAGGCAAATGACGGTATAATTACCAATGTGGTATCAACTGATAGCTTCGTTGCATTTGATTGCGCCCCGAATCTTTATCCGTACTCTAAAATAAATTCAGATAATAAATTCGAGGTAACTTTTGAATCTACGCCGGTCAATCCAATAGGTCCTGATGAAAAAGTGCCTGACTATAAGTGGTACAGTTTCTATTTTAACTCGGCAGAATTCATGCGGGTGATTACGAATGATAAAGCAATTAAAGATCTCCCTGATCCTGATTTATGCATCGACACAATACTTACCAAAATTGCAAAAACACCCGGTGTATTGACAAACATCGATAAAATTGATTCAAATAAGTTCCATATAGTATCAACCAAAGAGAAATGGGAAATCAAATTATCCAAGCATTACGGCGATGATGACATTAGCCAACGGTTCATCGTTAAGTAATTACCAAACGCATAAATAAAAAAAGAAACACCCGAGGGTGTTTCTTTTTTTATTTTTTCTAGGCAAAACGTGCTTCCTAATTTTAAACATCTTAGTAATGTAATACTACTGACATTTTCTTTTGTTGGTTGTAAAATAAATTTATATAAAGGAGGAATTCACAATGCCTAGATCGGGACAGATCATCCCATTGTATCAACATCCGCATGATGAAGTATACATCAATGATAACACTGTGTATACTGAATACACTGCGGATAATACTGGGATTGTGAGATATCTGTGTCTCTTCCCCTCGTCCAAAGGCCGTGATACATTACTGGAATTCAATAATTTTAGTAAATGGATTAAGGAATACGGTTATCCGAATTATCGGATTAACGGTCAGTTGCCGTTTATGCCTTATGTTCTGTTGTCCACTGGTTTGACTAAGATTTATTCCATGCGTCTCACTGCAAAGGATGCAACGTATGCCAACATGATTTTCATGGTTGGATACAAGGAAGAGAATGGTAAACTTAAACTTAAGTTTAAGGTTTATTCCGCAAAGAATCTTCGTAAAATCGATGATCTTGATGCGGCAGCTAATTCGATGGAAGTCACTACTCCGGATGAAGAAGGTTATAAGTGGTTACCACTCATGACTTTCTGGTCTCTGGGTAAGGGCGTTTATGGTACGGATTTCCGTATTCGTATTCAGCATGATAAAGCTGCTGATAAAGATAACGACTACAAGAATTACGATCTTTCGATTTTGTCCACAGAAGAAGGGGCATCCCAATTGGAGAAATTCAATGTATGCTTCTATGTTGATGCGCTTGATCCGCTTACGAACATTACGCTCTTTGCGGAAGATGTTGTCAACAATGAAGATGCGAATGGCTCCACGAAGGTTAACATGCACTTCTTTACGGACAACTATCAGAAGTTGTACAATACGTATGCCACTATCTATTACAAGGGTCAGGAAGAGGTTACCCCTGTATATGTAGATCGTCTTCCGACGATTGAAGTTCCTGATCCTGATACGTTATATCGCCTTACGGCAAATGATGGCTCGTATACTCCTGGTATGTACGTCTATGACGATACTACCGGTATGTATGCTGCTTCCAGCCTTGCCATTATGAGTGTTGATACGCTCCCGGCTGAAACGGAAGCAAATCCGAATGTTGTTTACCTGTTGAATGTTGACGATACCGCTCGTGGCTTTGTCGCTGGTGAATTCGTTATCATCAACGGTACTGCATATGCTCCCATTACGGTCAAAGAAGTAACTAAACTTCCCAGCACCACGATGTATGAGGAAGGTGTAGTTTACGAACTGACTGCTGATGACGGAGATAAATTGGCTGGTACGCAGTGGATTTATGATGCTGCTGTCGGCGATTTCGTCGAATATACTGGCCCGGATGAGGATGAAAAAGATCCTCTCGACCTTACTATCGATAAGTGGGATATCTTCGGCTACAACCGTGAAACAGGTGAAGCTGATGAGCACATGATTATCGATGGTGGTACTGAATCCATTACCCTGATGACCTATGAAGGCCATGCTCTTCAGAATGGTTCTGATGGTTCTCTCGGTGAGGAGAAAGATAAATCAACTCGTCAGGCTGCTCTTGAAGAAGCTTTTACGGAAGCACTCAATGGTCAGCGTGATCGTCTGCTTCTCTCCACACGTCGTACTCCGTTTGAGCAGATGTATGATGCGAATGGCTCCATTAATATGAAGACTCAGCTCAAAGCATTCTGCTTGAAACGTAAAGATTTCGCTCTCCATCTCGACACTGGTCTCTTGCAGACCACTGCAGATATTGAGAACTTGATCACCTCTATGGGTACGCTCGATTCGTACCTCATGTCCGTTGATAGCGGCATGATGGAAACTTTCGATCCGATTACGGGTCGTGACATCCCGGTTTCTATTCTTCTCTGGATGGCTCAGGCATATCCGCTGCACGTTTCCAACTTCGGATGGCATACGCCATTTGCTGGTGAACGTTATGCGATTATCTCCGGCTACACTTCTCCGAAGAAGATTAAACCGACGTATGACGAAGAACTCGATGCAGAGATTCTGGAAGAACTCTTTGTTCGCTATAACGTGAACTACCTGCAGTGCCTTGATGAAAAGACTTTCGTCCGTGGTACTCAGATCACGACACAGAAGAAGAGATCTGATCTCTGTAAAGAGAACAACGTAATGCTGACTCTGGAGATCAAACGTAAAATCGAACGTATGATCGCAAAGAATCGGTATAACTGGACGGATCCTGCCGCGATTAAGATCTTTAAAGAGGACTGCGAACAGCTGTTCTCCACCTACCAGGGTGAAAGATGCTCCAAACTCACGGTTGATGTACAGCAGACTGAATGGGAAAAGCAGCGCTATATTCTCCATGCATATCTCGTTGTTGTCTTCCGTAAGTATCAGGAACGCGGCATTGTTGAGATTGACCTCAACCCGTCGTAATAAACCCCACCTTGGCGTTTTCCTATTAACATACTTAACTGATACACCAATAGAAAGATTGAGTCCCAATCAACATTCTTGTGTTGGGACTCTTTTCTATTGACAAATAATTTATGAAAGGAATGAATTAAGCCATGAAAAGTATTCAGCAGGGTAGAAAGCAGAATACAAAAGACTTTGGTGAGTACGGGCTTTGGGTTGGTGGCCTTGACGTCTCGTCTAAGAACATAGACCAGTTTGACCCCCTTCGCGTGGGTTATGCCCGTATCTTCATGATTCGTCCTCCTCGCTTTATGCAGAAGATGGATCCTGACGCCACAGCTCGTTTCAAACATCTCATTGAAATGGGTTTCACCCGTTTTGATGGTATTGCAGATAAGCAGATGGAAACGGAAGATATCACCGGCGGCTACGTTGGTGCTAAATTCCAGATTCCGTCCATGGTTCGTGATGAAACCGACGGGGTCACCATTACGGTAAATGAATTCTCCGGTTCTCCGGTGAATGAATATATCGATACATGGATGACCGGTATTTCCGACCCGTTGACTGGTTTGTCACACTATCATGGTGTGCTGTCTGATGAATGCCCGTATCGTGCATCCAATCATACGATGGAAATTATCTTCGTATGCACGGACCCGACGGGTATTGACATTGAGTACTGTGCAATGTTCTGCAATATGATGCCGAAGAGTGTTAAGCAGAATCATTTCAACTACGAGTCCGGTAGTCATCCGGCTGTAAGCCTGGATCTGGAATTCACTGCTACCAAATACGAATCCCCGCAGATCAATACCATTGGTGCTGCTCTGCTCGAGAAGTATAGGGTACTTAGAGACTATCTTGATTTCAACTCTGGATATAGTCGCTCTGATGTGGATGCTATGCCGGCAATGAATCTGCGCAGCATCTAAACACAAAAAATATTCCAAGAGGAAAAAATCCTCTTGGAATATTTTTAACCCACGGATAATAGTAAATCCATTAGGTAAAATCTTTCTCCATCTGTTTATTCACCGCAGTAATTCTACGGCGGATGAAATTATTTATTTCTACTTCGGTAAATGAAGTTTCTCTCTTCAAGTAATCGTAGATATCTTTAAATGAATACCCCGTGATGATCATTGTATCGACCCTTGGGGTATACTCTTTGAAATTTTTTCTTCCTCCTTGTCCCATATCATAACCACGGCTATCGATATTTTTTATTGCCTTCTTAGCATAATTCATCATAGAATATATCTGTTGAAGGCTGTATCCAAGATCGTAAAGCCAAACACGAATTTCGTCGTATGGTACACCATCACGTATTTTATCACGCAACTCGGCATGGATGGATCCTGTATTTGGATTACGGCGGAATTTATACTTGGAAAAATCATACTTAGATGAAATCTCCTTGTATGTTTTACGCTCAATTATCGTATATATGACATATGTACCAACGCCATATTTATCTCCAAGCTCAGCCGGAGATAATTTATTATCGATAATATCGATACAAATTTTGTTAACGACCTCGGGAGTAAGTGATATATTATTCTCTTTAAGTGTTAACCTCGCATGATCAGAATGATCAATTATTTCAAGGTTCTCCACTCGGTTATCGGATCGATTCCCGTTCTTATGGTGAACGTCTTTACCATCGATATCAGGATTAATGAAAGCCCTAGCAACTTCACGATGAACGAGAATCTTACGGTCTTTTCCATTGAGTTTAATCGTTCCGGCCATATATCCTGATGAATCTGGAGACCCATATGAAATACCAGCTCGCTTATACAAGAGTTTTCCTGTATTGCTTATTTTAGTGCTGGATTTCTCCCCGTTGATTACGATTTCTTTCCAAAGTTCTTCTGCCATTGTACTCCAACTCCTTTTCTATCATTTAATATTTTTGAGGACGTAACTACGCATTGCACCAATACGTTTATGCACTAAATGTGTACACATATCCCTGCTTCCTTCATTGAATTTATCCATGTATTTATCAATGATCTCTGTATCGCTTTTTGCCCCACGCATGATGAGATTATCAATAAATGCAATTTTATAAATCTGAGGATCCGAAATTTCCAGATCTTTTTTCTTTATCATTTTTGCAAATTTCTTTGCTTCGTATACGATAAAGGAAAGATCATTATCTGTAAACACAGGATATTTCTCATGTATCTCCTTCTTTATTTCTTTTTCTTTGAAGCCCTCCAATTCAAGCTTAATAGCCAAAACTAAATGGTTAATTGTACTGGGCTTCTGATTGTAATTAGAAAAATCGTACGAATTAAATAATTCATTATACGTTTTTCTGTGAAGTATGTCACTGACAACTTTTTCAGTTACACCATTACGCTCAGCGATTTCTTTGATTGATCCATTCCCTTTGGATAAATCTTCAGCTACTCCGTAAAGTTTTGTTAAACCCTCTGCATAAGAATTATAATTCTTACCTATTGCAAGGTTAGATTTAGAGACAACTTCCAAATTATCGGCACAGTTGTTATTTCGATCTCCATCCTTATGCACAATTTCTTCATTACGAGAAATGATAGGCTGGATAAATGCTCGAGCAACTATACGGTGGATATAATCGACTTCTTTTATTCCTGTATTACGTAATGTAATAGGAATGTATCCATTTGCATTAGGTTTCCCATGCATTTCCTTTCCGGTACGAATACTTCTAACAACACCAAATTGATTTACCTCATAAGGCATCTCCGTACCATTTTTCAATGTTACTTTCTTCCAAATTTCTTTTTCCATTTTTTAAAATCCTCCTTTTATTTTTGGAATACTGAATTGTAATTAGCCAAATTATTTTTTAAAAACTACTTGATTTCAACTCGCATTAAAGTACTTAAAAACGAAGGTGAAATCCAGATAATCTAATTACAATTCTATACTTATCTGTTAAATAATATATTTTTAAAAATGATATTAAATTATTTATAACAGGGACTACCTAGAAATTGACTTGCATGATCCGGTTGACTGATATTTCATTTTTAATTTCAAATATATATTATATATAAGGAGATTTACATTTATATTTATTCAGAAAAGGAGAGATTTAACATGTTTTATTATGAGTTATATTCCGACATGGGGGAAGTAAAAGCTCAACCGCTATGTAGACTTGTGATGCATAAGTCTGGTGAATTTAAAGTTTTGATGTCACGGGAAGCAGATCGTTGGTTTTTCACAAATAAGAAAATGCAGGAGTTACCGCTTGGGCCAATAGATGCCTCTATTGGTTTAAAAGATCGTAGTTCGTATGGGAAACCACCTATCGCTTATATTGATGAAAATCCAACCACTGAGTTATCTCGCAGTGTATTACTCTGTGGACCTGGGGGGCATGAAATGAATATAAGAGAAATTGCATTTTTCAAAAAACATACGAAATGCATATTTAACAATAGATTGGTGCACCCGAATTATTATCATTTTGATTTTATTACTGCATCTCCAAACACATGTAAACTGTGTGGGGAGCATTTAATGGGATCCGCAAATCCGTATTATACCAGAACACGTGATAACTTAAATTTGAAGGGTGAGTACAATTATCCGATACATGTAAAACAGGGTGAATTAAAGAAAAACGTTGTTGTTGTTAGAACCGAAGATATAGATTATGGAGTATCAACACCGATTACTGGCGGCTATGAGTATCCGGTAATTGCTGAAGGTAAATCTAGTATATTTCGGGTAGGATGCAATTTGGTAAAAATAACATGGGATGGCAAGAACTTAAAATGTGAAAACCCATATCCAGATTGCATTGTCATAAATGAAGCTGATGTTCACAATGAGTTAGTTGAATATTTTAAGTTTGAGAAAAAGGAGAAATAAAAATGGATATAGAGGCTAAAATTAATAATGTGCTCAACGAGATATATCTTATTGAAAAAGGGGTACGTGATTGCGCCTTAGTAGAGCTTGGTGGAGCTGAAATAAGTGAATACCATGAGTTATTATATAAGGTAGAGCAAGTAGTTATACAAAATGATTTGAACGTTAAATTCAAGGAATTTAAAACAGATGAGCCTTGTGATGGCGATAAGACCTATGTTGAGGCGTATATTTACAAATATAATCACCAACGGATTATTATCGATTTATTGGATACTCTGCCAACACATGAGTTCTTGTATGAATATATTTTGGGCAATTTGCTCGGCTATTCGGGCGAAGCAATGGAGAAATACATAATGAAGAAAATTACCTATAGTGCTTTGAAAGAAATCAATAATATCGTAAATAAAAAAGCAGAGAAGGATAAAACGCAGGATAATGATTTGGAAGCCATGCGTAAATCTAACGAAGCCTGGGCTAAAGTACGTTATTAAAAAGAAAACAGCTGGGATATCTCAGCTGTTTTCTTTTTTATTAGTAAACTTACATTACGATAAATTACCCAGTTGGATAAAGTCCTTTGGGTAAAATAAATAAAATAAGGTGATAAAAATGGAAAAGAACAATTCATTCGTACAAACGAGCAATAAGCTCAAGAAACTTGGGGTTAAGAACCATAGTTTCATGCTGGCTACGTTTGACAGGGATCTGAAAGATGTCGATCCATTAAATGTGGATCCAGATGACACTGTTACCCAGATATTGGTAAACCGTGAAATCCGTCAGAATCCCTGGTATTTTTTCAGAGAAATTGTTCGTGTTCAAAATTTAGGGAAAGGTACATTCGATCTGCCCTTCAAATTGCATTTAGGAAATTTAGCAGAATTGTATTTGATGCTGAATGGCTATGATGCCCATATATCTATGCCACGCCAGTGTTATGGTAAGACAAGTGCATTTTGTTTCTATGCCTATAAAATGGTTACAGACGAAAATTTTGCAGCAAGAGTGTATGAACCAAAATATCCTGTATGCTGTGGATATATTGGGCATATATTAAATATATATAATGCTCTACCAGAATATATTCGTAAACAATCGAGCTACGGTATTATTCCTGAAAGAAAAATTGCTAATAAATTAGTAAATCAGAATGATCCAAATAAATATATTGTTGGTATTTATAGAGATCCTGATTTAGTTAGAGGTTTTGATCTTAAACCAGGTATACATTTGGATGCAGAATTTGGACCAGTAAAATCATTTAAATATGTACGCCGTTTGCGTGAAATGAAACAGGCATCTATTGTCGATAATCCTCAGATCATGTTTACAAAAGGTATTACTGATTCACTCAAATTTTTTGCTGAGTTTGCTGATATTGAGTATATTAACTGGGAGCATGGGTATTACGATTTAACTCCGAAATATTTGAGGAATATGATTGGCTCTAAAGTAGTGCGTTCAATTTCATCATATATTGATTGTAATATGGGCGATACTTATTATAATCTGATGAAAAACGCTTTGGCCAATGATAAATCATTCAAACGTGAGATATTATTAAATGAAACGAGATGATACAATGGAAGAACGTGAGATTGCCTATAATGATTTGGTGAAATTATCGCTTGAAGTTCACTATTTCATGGCCTATGAAATTCTTAATAGCCTTGAACAAGCTATAATGAAATCAGAAGTCGAATCATCAATTGTGTATGATTCGGAAGTAGACGATGGAACAAAATACAAATACTCCGGCTATTGGAAAACTGTAGCTTTGTATACGCGAAAAATGAAAAATCCATATGGGAAATATTACAGATTTGATTGTGGCATCCTTGAGCATTTTATTAAGCAAAATTTGCATAACATCAATATTTCAATCAAACAAATGGTTGGTAATGAATTATGGTTTAGAGCGTGGGTACAGTCTCCATATTTTATTAGCCATGATATCAATATACCTAAAAACAAAATTGAATTCTACCGTAAAATGTTTACGGACGAATGATTACAAAGAGATGGGCATTGCCCATCTCTTTGTAATGTGTATGTGACACCCCAAGGAGAGTTTATCTATTTGTTTACAGTAATACTTTGTAAACTTCGTAGAAACCATCCTCGTCCGGTTCATTCGTGGATGCATAGCCTTCTGCAATCCATTCATCATTTGGCTTAGACGTAAACTTACCGCCGGAGATTTTCAGATCAACCGTATGTGCAGTACCAGTCTTGATCATGATGGTTCCAGCCGCAGTTGCATGGAATGTACCACCGGTAATGCGACAAACGATATCACCATATTTTGCATTCAGGTTGATTGCAACATCGTCCAATCCGGAAGTGCCATCTCCCCATTCACCGGTATTGCCACCGCCGAGTACGGAGAAATCACCGTCATTGATTTCAATGATACCATTGTTCGCTGCAATTGCACCTGCCGCACCTGCGATAACACCACCGTTGATAACAAGTTTACCCGGGTCCGGATGATAAATTGCATAGTCTGCTACAGACTTGAACAGACCACCATTGATCTCAACAACTGCACCTTCTTTAGTGGTGCTGCCATTACCAGAAATGCAATACCAGCCGGTTTCAAATGTACCGTCGTTGACAACAACTTTTGCATTTTCATACAGTACAACACCGAACTGACCTTTGTTAACTGGATCATCTTCGATTACAGCTTTTACACCAGAACCGTTAAACGTGAGTGTAGCATTACCCTGTGCACCAATAATACCGGAAGAATGCGTAGCATTATACGGCGTATTGGTGACAACTAATTCCGGACCGGTTAACGTCAGGCTACCATCACCCGTAACACGAATGCCGGATGTCTTAGAGCCATCAGCAAGAACCTCGTTATTCACGATAATGCTGACATCCTTGTTCGTGATGTTAACTACTTTACCAGCGGAAGTATCAATTGCACCGCTGAGTACCACGGTATCACCATCACCAAGATTCGTCAGGATTTCACGCAAAGTTGTTTCATCCGGAGCTTCATAGTTGTATACTTCACTCAGAGCCAGGATCTGCTTGAAATCAATAACCAAGGTTTCTTCGGTATCAACATTCTTCAGACCTAAGCCGATAATGACAACTTTGAAATTCTCCATCTTGTAAGCGAAGCCAAGGACTTCAAATTTACCAACGATATCAGTGCCGATATTCTTCGGATCCAGAATACGCATTTTGTCGAAAACATCGCCGACTTCAATGCTGACATTCTGAATCAGGTTATTGGAATATTTCAATTCCATATTGCAAACTACATCCGGTGCATACCGCATACGTGCAACATTCGTTTCGTCCTCAAATTCAACGATTTCATTGATGGGAACTTTAACGATATTGGATTTGAAATGTTCAGATGCATCAATCGTAAGATTGATGAGTTTCATATCCTTCGACAGAGTATCGCTCGGGTTAGTCGGATCCCAGGTGCTGGCATTGATAGAGTAATCAATACCCTTAACCTCGCCGCTAACAATTTCAATCTCCCCGTTCTTTACATAACGAAGATTTTCTACGATATCGCCAGGTTTGATCAAACGATCAGTCTGAGTACCATCTTCGAATACAGTGCTCAGTTTAAGACTGGTCAGAATATCGTAGGTGCTTTTAATCATTCTAGCCATATTATGATAACCTCACTTTCATAATTTATAGGATTTATAGATTTGTCGTCAGTATTTCATGATTTCTTCCATTGGAGAAATATTTTCTTTTCTATTTTCCTTTGTGCCAACTATACCAGCACATACCATTGTATCCCAGTCTTCAAATATCAATCCATTAAATGCTGAGTTAGCAGCTGTCAATTCGCGCTGAGTAACAGTTTTGTATGCATACATACTTGTTTTTGGGTTTTTACCAACTTTACTACCAAAGATATTTAAATAGTTATCGGGATCACGATATACCTGTGCTAAAATCATTTCCTTTACTAAGTCAGGGATATCGAACGATACACCGTTCATGTCAAATGCATTAGCCCAAAGATCCATTATACCATCATATGGAATAGTTTGTGGTAGTTTACCAGATAACATGATATTCATGCAAAGGCTAAATGTAGATGACGAACATACAATTTGCGATTTACAGAATTTATCACCATTGTAGTACTTTAGTACATAGTAATCATCTTCACCTTTACCAACAAGATCAAGTTTTTTAATTTCAAATCCACCAGAAGGATAAGTCACAATCTCTACTGGAAGATTGAATACTTTAAGCTTATTAGGTTTCTTACCGTCGGTATCCTGAAATGTACGGAAGTTCAAAATACCAAGAGTTTTAAAGTGATCGCCAATCATCTCACTTGCTTTTTTGTCAAAGTAATATTGTGATATATATACTTCCATATATTTTCCAGTGAAGATGATATCACCCTCGCCATTATCGCCAAATTCATTTTTACCTGATGTAATCATTCAATTCACTCCTCATTAAAAAATCTCGGTAACGAATTAGTTCGTTACCGAGATGTCACCTTATTTAGCAATTATGAGTTCCATACACTCACCAATAGACGCTTTAAGCTTCTTAGCTAATTCAGGGTGCTTTTTAATCCCATCAGGACGATTCAATGTAATCATATTCGTGAAAAGCGTAGTAAAGAATACTTTATCGTACTCATTGATTGTTTCCGCCCTGTATTTGATATACCGAGCAATGAGATAAATAATCAAATTACGATATTTGACATCATATGTATCTTCACCCAGCAATTTGTGATCAAGCCCATTAAGCATTTGGAATGGGAAAGAGAAATCCTTTTTAGATGCTACAGAAATTGCAGCTTCAAGTACACGCTCATTCTGGATAAAGAATCCTGTGAGAATACTGTCGGGATTGCCAACCTTCTCAATTTGCTTTTTGATATCATCAATGATGGGCTTAAGACTAGTGCCGTACTCTTTGTAAATAAGTTTCTTCTCATATTCATTTCTGATATATGGATCAGTATCGGGATCTTCTGCTTTCTTTTTGAAGAACTCCATTACCCATTTATCAGCTTTTTCGATATCGCTAAGAAGCTCTTTTACATATTCAGGAATATCAGATTCGTAGTGAGATTTCACTTCTTTCAGGTATTCAACAGCAACAGCCGCCTGCTCATCACAAATTTTAATTTGTTTAATGACAAATCGTTTGTATTCCAGATCATCAATCTCTCCAACTTCGGGAATTGTTATTTTTAATTCCTTACCATTGATGGTAAATGTGTTAGCAATAAAGCCAGCAGACAATTTATCGATCGATGCCGGATCAATATCTTCCAACCGAGCTAAGAGAATCTTCAGCACATCAGGTGTTTCCGGAACAAGGCTCTGAACAATCTTTTGCATTTCCATAAGAGTTCGTTCCAAAACATTGATTGCATTGTGGTACACCATACCCGTGTGAAGTAAGACGAATGTCTTTTCATCTTCTGTTAAATTCTCCTCTAAGAGTTTTTTCTTATTAAGCTCAATTTCTTCATTGATCTTATCGATTTTTTCATTTACACTCATTTGGCCTTACTCTCCTTCACGATAGTCGTCCAATGTTGGAGCAACATCTTTTTTGAATTTTGTATACAAGTTATGACGTACGGTACCAACCACATCGTCATATATATCATCTTGCACATTAATGCCGAATACAGGATCAAGATACTTCGATACGAAATTATTCGTAATAATGAAGTTCTCAATACAATATTTGGTTATTGCAACTTCATATTTATCTTCATTGAAATAATCAATAAATGTGTCGTTATCAATATCCAATGTTTTCAATGCATCAAATACACGATTGATATTTGTGATTAAAATTCCATCTTCCGCGGAATTTAATTTCTTTGCAAGACTTGCATATGCAACCGTGTCTTTGTCATCATCACTCGCAATAGAATCAATTAAATCTGATTTGTATTCTAATGTAAGCATCGTGATATACTTGGAAATATTCTTCGGGTATTTAATGATAAAGAATTCATACAATCCTTCAGCGAGACTTGCAACACCTTTGCAATTTACCGCACCGATCGCATCAAAGTCGATCCCAAGATCAAACTTATGATCAATCATCTCGATAATTTTTAGGAAAAATTCTCTGGCAGTCTCGTCAAGTTCTTTTGTAGCATCATCATTTCCTTCGCGTTCATCGGACTCTTCGTTATACTGATCAACGAATTCTTCCAAAAAATTGTTACGCGAGATAAAGGGATTATCAATCTGGAATTTAATATTCTCTGATATCAATTCCCGTGATAATTCTTTCAACGGAGAAATCCTGATGATATCATCTTCATCCCCGAGATCTTCTAAAAGATTTCCATTGTTATCTACCATTGATAGATCACCACTTTCTTTTTTATTTATATTCGGATTACAATTAAGTCTTTAGTCAGTTAAAAAGTTACATAAATCAAGTGTATTGTCATCAATACCATCTCCATTTCCATATGCTGCATCTCTGACAATATCTTCAGTGCTGTTATTGCTTCTTACAGTAACAACAGTCCCATCTTCTTGCCGAATTTTACGAGTACGTTGACCCTGTATACGTTGGATCTGATCGTATATTTCGTTACTGCGTGCACCATCAACAAATCCATTTGTCCCTTGAATTGCCGATAAGCTTGGATCAACCATTTGGTTAACAAGGTTTACCGCTGCGCCTGGTTTAGGAAAAATCTTTTTCAGGTGTTCTGGTAGTCTTTCGTAATAATCTTCATATGTATAATCTTCTTCAGGGTTCTCTTTTTTACGAGGGGCTGCCATACCTTTAATAATCCCCCACTGGTTAATATTTTTCCCGTATTCATATACGTATATACCAATGAGATATGACATGACAACGTCATCGTGAGTACCCTGACGAGCTTCAATTCGTCCACTACTCTTCACACACAAATTATTCAAATCATCGATCAATTCATTTGCGATGAATTTATCTTTATGATTCTTAACCATATTCGTGAGTATTTCTTTTGTCATGATATCACGATTCTTATTTACTGTGGTAACACCCCAATATCTACGCATAGCTGGACTTACATCAAGGTATCCCTTTTTATTAAGTTTTTCTTCACCAGTGAATTCCAGCGTTTTCGTTGTATCGTAATACATATTTCCCATTATAGGAGTTCTTGCTAAAATTGCAATAATAGCACTTCCTAAGCTATTACGCTCAACGACAAGCATACACCTCGGAATATGTTTCATCACAATTTCCACAATAATTTCAGATGTTTCTACTGCATCAGAATATGGGGTTACCAATGTGCCAATAGAAATGAGTGTATATGGATCAATTATATTCATTGCAGTATTATCTGATCCTGCACCACTACCAGTAGCAGGGTCAATTGAAAATATGTAAGGATATTCAGGGTGTAATTCATCATACAAGTTCATGATGTAAATATCTTTTACCGTAAAATTAGAACGAGGTTCTTTCTTATTTCCGTTTATGAAATCAAGGTCATCCTCGTTAAATGGGCTATCTGAAGCACCACGGATACGATAGAGCAGTACTTCACGCTTAATTTTGATTCTATCTCCATTAAGCTTCTTTACCATTTCATTGAAATACTCTTCACCCATACCAATTTGCTTATATTGGTACTCAATGTAGCATACACCATTTTTGGATTTATTCATATACTGCTTAATGCGTTCTGAATCCCAGTTATACATTAATTCAGTAAATTTAATTGCATTACGACGTAATGCATCTGTTGATTCAACCGGTTCCGAATCAATGTTTCCTGGCGTTGTCGTAAACATACGACAATGATGCGCCCCATTTCTTTCTGCGGTTTGAGCAGCACGCACATATGCAGGACCGGATGCAGCTATAATTGTACCCATATATTGAGTAAATTCGGTTTCGTCAGACCATTGAATAGGTGCGGTATTACCACGTCCAATGAGGTCGGCTGCTGCTTCGGATCTAGCAGATGGTTTAGATTGAATAAAGTTTCCTGTTACAGGGTTACGTATTGTACGTACATTATCCATGCCTTTATCAATCTTCATATCGCCAGTAAGTTCATCTTCTACAAAATTAAATTTTTGCTGCATCCATACAGGAAGTACATCTTTCAATCCTTTGAATTTCTTCAAGTTATCATCAGCACCTCCCTGAGATAAGCTGATGAAGTTAAATTGGGCATTTGTTATTCCGAATAAATATGCCCAAAGAATTATCGACAGTGTTGAATATGTTTTGAAACACTGACGTGGGAGAAGAAGATAAAAATCAATATCATGTATAAAGCAAAATGTTGCCGCTAGATTTCCCCGATGAAGTACAAACGGAGAACCTGAGCCGACACCGACTGCACCACCCTGTTCAGGAATACGTATTATTTCCCGTAAGAAATAATACGGGTTCATCATGCATTCGAGTATCATTGCATCAATCATTGTTTTACTAATTGATGGATCGTATGGATCTTTCCCGATTAAATCACGGTTATAGATTTTCAGGAAAAATGTGTTATTCTCAATACCCAAATTATGTAAATCTGAAGCGGTTTGCAGAAAACTAATATTACGCGTTGTTGCGTCAATATAATACATGATTCCATTTTCATCTTTTTCTACTTTAAGCTTCGTTGGCTTAGGAGTTACGACAGATCGTCGTAGTTGATTCATTCCAGCCATAATCATTCTCCTTTACAAAAAATAAGCTGTAACTCGTTTAAATACGAGTTACAGCCATAAAAAATAATTAGCCTTCGTAACCTGCAGGATACTTAATATACAAACCATAACGAGCCGGCTGTAATTTGTACCTTAAGATGTACTGGCGTGTATCCGCAGCATACTCTTTGAGCGCAAGGAGCTGATTCTTGGTTTGTTTTACTTTCTTTGCATTACCACTTGCAATCATATCAAGGGCACAATCAATTGCTCCAATATACTTGTAGAGTTTCTCGAGAAGGTAGATCTTATCATCAATGCATTCAATTCCTTCAGCCTCAACACGGATTACATCAAGTTCTTCCTGTGTTACTTTCTTGCATATACCATTTTTATCCAAATATTCACTTGCTAATTTGGATTCCATCGATGCAATGTATTTGCGATAGAATTCATCCTTTTGCTTTACAAAGAATGCTTCCAGCTCAGGATTTGTCTTTTCATACGCTGCCGGATTCGGAATGAATGATTCACCCAAATGTTCCTTTGTACCTGCAGGGGTTGTTTGATTCAAGTACAGGAGGATCTTTTTAAACAACGCACGTACATATGGAGATCTGCAAGCAACCATATGTCTACGAAGATTTTCATTTACACGTGCAAAGCTATGACGAATATCATTCAGACCCTCATATATCCAGTTCAGAATATAAATGATTTTACGTTCAATTTCAAACGGGGTCTGATCGATATTTTCTCCACGCCCATATCGAGTAAGGATTTTCTGTACTGCAGTCATATAACGAGTATATGATTTGTAATTTGCTCCAACCATATAATTATTTCGCATGAATTCATTTTTCTTCATTTCTGCAAAGATGAAGTTGGTATACGAACAACCAAGTGCAAACGGAATCATATAAATATTCCGGATCTTTTTTGAGTCTGCAAGGTAGCTACTCATTACATTCATTTTTGTACGATAACTACTGATTGTATACGCGATCTGTATTGGAGTATCATAATCAAATACGACCTGCTCCATTGTATACAAAAGAAGCGTTACCATCTCAGCACTTGTAAGGTGATTCGATGTGTCATACAACATGCGACCATCGATATCAAGATGCCAATTACGATTTCTCTGCCAGCAATGACGAATCTCAATATACTTCGATTCTGCCAAATATTCCAGAATTTCGTAAAGGCATTTGGGACTTGGGAAAATATTGTACCCAAAGAAATCAAGACTATCAACCGGATCAAGTACAGCAATTGTCATCTCAACACCAAAGCATCCTCTAAGGGCTTTAGCCAGCTGCATACTTGCATCATGGATTGCTTTTTCTGAAGTTTTATTCGTACGGATTATATCAATAATCCGTACCATGTTTCTGAATTCTTCACCATCCACGATTGTATCGATATCCATTCTAGGAGAAATGACGCCAGAGTCATTAAGACCAAGGGGTCTTTCTGTGTTATCATAGACCATTTTATTGTCCCCTTTCATCATAAAGTTTTACAAAGTTGTCTTGACGGTAAAATAAGCATTGCATTAATGCAATGCTTATTTGATTTACTGCTACTGATCTTCACCCTGGATTTTAGATTCCTCTTCTTCCTTAAGGTCAGCTCTGAGCTGGAGTAATACTGGTTCAATCTCTCTTTCAAGATTTTCCCAATCAATTACACCATTCATCAGTTTAGTACGAACGAACCAACTAAAGAGTCTGTCTTTAACACGTGCATCGTTTACAGAATTATCTCCCTCGAATACTTTAACGAGGAATTCTGCCCACTGATCTGCGTTGCTGATCAATTCATTCATATTCTGTGTATTAAGCGTTCTTGGTCTTGACCATTCAAAATGGAAACGAGCGAGATCTTCGTCGGATAAATTGTAATCGCCATAGCTAAGAAGTTTCTGATATAACTCAGTTACAATTACTTCAGTCTCTTCTTGGTACATTACGCATCGTGCAAGGAATTTGCTATGAAGTTGTGATATCTGTTTAGCGAAATCAACTTCTTCAAGATAGTTAATCATTGCAGATGGGCAACCAGTTGTGCTGATCATTGCTTTACGCAAAAGTTGCATAAGATCATCATCCATGTTGACATCTACACCAGGAAGTTGCTCAATATCAAAAGCACGTTCTCCATTTGCTCCAACTGGAACACCAATATCTTTACCATGACCAACTTTACTCAGAATACCACGAACTGAACCGAAATCATTATAGCTGATTTGCTTTTGTTTAAAATCAGAAATGATTGCGTTCATTTTTCCGGAGATATCTTTGTTTGTACCATTACCACGGATTAAGAACATACGCAGATCGGATCCACGAGTTACTTTAATCAGTATTGTATATAAGAGCATGAGTAGATAGAGCATTGCATAGAACATCGAACGATAAAGTACTGATGTGCCAAAATGTGTATCATAATTCTCATTTATCTTGAAATGTGTCATATAATTACTCGGGACAAATTGTACGCGAAATGCTTTCTGATAGAAGTTATCATATGCAATTGCATTGGCAATTAACTCTTTGAATTCAGAATTTTGCCTGAGGAAATCCTTATCAATAGAACGACAAATTCTATCAGCAATAAGTGAAATAAATTTAGATTCAAATTCTTTCTTCTTATCATCACGGAATAGCATTGTCGTACGACTGATAGAATGCACTGAGTTAAGAATGTTCGTTTCAGACGCCTGGTTTACTTCATATAACACATAATATCCGATACAGTAATCCATTACATAAATAGGGATTACCCTTCTCGGATCATAGAGTTTCATGAAGCAACCACCAATCTCACCAAATTCTTTTTTATATCGTTTGGTGTCTTCTTCAAGATTTGCACCAGACATGTTCATTACGCCATCGGTGTATTTTTGCCCTTCTCCATTAGAACTCTTAATTGGATTCCAATTCTTTTCAGTCTTTTTCTTTTTGATTGCTTTAATGATACTATTACGTACATCAGGAGAAGCTAATGCACTAACGTCAGAATCTTCAAGCAACGGGACCATCGGGTCATTGATAACACCAACATTCTCAGTCATATATTGCTCAAATGCTGATATAAATTTATCCGAAGAATTTATCGTACCCGGATCTTTGGAATTCAGCTGTAACATTTTTACAGATGAATCAAAGTCCGATTTGAACTCTTCGTATACATGTGTAAGTATATTCGTATCTTCTGTTGTGGGTGTATATGATTCTCTTAGTAACATTGATGGCGTATTCACTGGCCCACCTCTGAGTTTATACCGATCATCCATTGCTTTAAATTTAGCAAAGAGATCTGTATACGGCTGGGTGAATACGAAGAAGTTACCGTATCGCAATGTTTCAGGGATAATAATTTTCTTTAGTTTATCTTTAATCCCCGTATCCTCTTCCATATTCTTTACAATTTCAACCAATCTTGAACCATTATCACCAGATGCATTCGATATAGAATCGAATCTGAGAGTACGAGAGATATCAGATATGAGGTTATCACTTGTTACGATAGAATCTCTGAATGTATCAATAACTTCAGCCATTTCTGATACTTGTTCCGTAACAAGTCTGATATCTTCATATAAACTATTTACGTTCTTATAACGACTAGAGAGAATTAAATCGAATTGCCCTTTTGGGTCATTCATCAATTCTTCAAGTGTTTGATTTTGCATCAACCCACGGAGATTGACGCCCTTTCCTTTCGCCTTGGTAAATGTGTTATTCAGGAAAAGTGCTATATCTTTACCGTTGTTTGTTGCTGATACGAGACGATCTGTCTCAGTATCAATAGTTGCATCAATTTCTTTTCGTAATTCTGCTAATTCACGGTCATGTTTCTGACCACGCGTAAGTGGATACGCTTTAATCTGATCCATCATTGATCTGCTTGCTTTATTAAGTTGGGCAATTTGATCGAGGGTTCTCTTTGTTATAGAAATATCTTTTTTGGATGAACCAGATGTAGATTTCATCTTATTATTGTCAGCCAATTTATTCACCTGCTTTGCAATAATTTATTTCATTTTCATTACGTGAATGTCTAGCAGGGAAAAAAGAAAACGTATTGAAACAGCTTTATCAAAATCTATTTTGGACGCACCGTTTTGGTGCGTCCAAATTAATCATTTGAAATAGATGTTAAAAAAATTCAGAGGGCATTTGCCCTCTGAATTCATGCAATATTTATCAGACGATGGAATGAATAAAATCTCCATCCATTACCCGCTGATATTGTTGCGAATTTGTAAGTTTGTTCTTCTTCGTTATGCAATTTAGCATATACTGAAATTTGATTAGCTTTCTTTATTGCAGGGAATAGCTTCTTTGTCATTACCAGATTTACATCTTTACCCTTATTTTCACCAATACATACTTTCGTGGCTTCATAAGACAAGAGTAAATCTTTTATATCATCATCCATATCCCAGCGTATATCATACTTGTCGATTTTATTCTTAAAATCACTGAGTGCATTTAACCCAGGATTATGATTAAAATCTTTCAAGTGTAACTCATCCATATCAAAACCATACGTAATTGAGATTTGCTTCTTCTCATTAATAAGTGTACGTTTCCCATCTTCAATATCCAATATTCCACAACGTTTTGTCATTGCATTACTTAACAATTGTGGTTCAATTACAGCACCATCCATGAAATCAATCTTATCATCATGTATGAATAAGCTATATGTGAATAAGTTTGGATTTGATATATCATCCATAGCAGACGGGATAATTATCCCGTCTGAGTATGAATAATGCTTGTACACTTCTTTTATTACTTGGTTTAGTGATTGGATGGATTCCCTCATTTGTTTATCTGAAATAGGAATCTCCTTTTTCACTGTGTATCATCCTTTCATACAGAAGTCATTGATTATTTCTTCACCAGTTGGAAGATTGAAATACGTATTTCCAATATACGAATAATCTTTCGATAATAATGCTTCAATAAACATCTTACCACCATCGTATATCTTCTCCGTAGGATCCCAATCAAGATGATCAAAACCTTCAAGTACAATCTTACCAATCATAGATTCGTGACCTATATTGTGAGCAATATATGCGTACGGATACATCGATCCACCTTATACATTCTAGAAACCGCGCTACTTGTTCCTACGTTCTCTTATGAACTGCTATATATCGCTATATAGAATAGACTATATCTTCATCTCAATTTCTTGAGAGTTCTCCTTTTCGAATCGCTTGATCCTACTCCCTCACGGGATAGTCGTTGAACGTCTATATTGATTTACGAAGTTTTCTAATTATATGATTCAATTTACCAGGTGTACAATACGGAATATTCAAAAATTCTAAAATTTCTTTACTCTTCATTCCTTTATTGATACAATCAATAATCTCATCAATATATAAACTATAATCTATTCGTACCTTATATGGTAATGGTATAAAATTCATTTCATCGAGTATTTCTTTATATTTTTCACCATGTAATACGTCATAAGCGGTTGATGGTTCTATAGATGATAAAATTGCAGCCTGCTTAATATTCCTAACTTTATTATAGTTATTAATAAGATCACGAATATTATCAGGAGTATATTTATTACTTGGATGATCAAATCCACTTTTATTTTTGAGTAAATTCATACGTACTGCATGTTGCATATTTTCTTGTCGTGTTACCCATTCAAGATTTTCAGGTAAATTATTTAATTTATTTCCATCTTTATGATTTACCTCATTTTTACTAACGGTTTTACCACTACAAAATGCGTTTGCTACTAAAATATGCGTATTTACTTTTTTAATTTTACCGTCTATGTGTAATTGATAATACGTGTATCCATCTTTCCTCGTATGTGGAACTTTATAATGATACGTATTAGCATTTCTGACTCTTGCTAAATTGCTAATTTCATATTTAGTTTTCTTTCCTTTATAGATTATAGTTTTCCAAATTTCATTCATAATTATCAAACCTTTCAATATATTTCGCTGCTGATTATCTCTAAAATAATGGTTGTTACTCACTTTAGGCCATTACGCTTCAAGTATAGAATTATGTAAATCTATTATTATAATTCTATGAGTACATTATTTGTTAAACGAGACTTCCCAGCAATTAGAAGAATTACAACTTATCGTCACCGATAAGCGGACCAATATTGTTTAGTCCATGTCGACGACCTTCGTGAATACCCACTTACTAGGCTTCCCGAAAATGCTCATGCCTACACGCTCATTTAATTTCGGGTCACCGACAATTGCGCCGCCGTACTTGTCATCCTTATTCTCATCTTCATCCTTCAGATCTCTCGGCTTACTGTAATCGATATTACGGTTATTGCCAAGTATATATCCCTGTTTGAAATATGAGATATAAGCTCGATTTTTCAATAATATCGTTTGGCTGAATAATGATTGATATCCAGTACCATTAACCAATGCACGATCAAAGATATTATCAATATCGTGTGTACGGTTTTCAATACCAAAGAGCAATAATGTATCCTTGATATTGTATAGGACAAATTTCTTGTAATTCTTATAAGGCAAAGTTCTGATATCTGCCTCATCGGAATAATCAAGCTTTTCATCCCCAAGTTCTTTTTGGGCAATTGCATTCAACTTTACAGATTTCAATTCAGATTTTTGTTTACGAATCTTGATATACTGCATCATCTGATCGAGGAATACCGTATATGAAGAAATCGTAAATGAATCATTACGTGTTTTGAAGTCATAATGGAATGTATCCTTACGATAATACAATTCCTTATGATTGAAATCGGGATCACACATGATTTCCTTCGGATCATAACCCAATTCTTCTATACGCGCGATGATGAATGGAATATCAAATGCCATGTTCCATATCAATAAGAAGTCTCTCTTAAGATGATGGATCAACGCAAACAATTGCTGAATCAAATAGATCTCTTTATCTTCATCAAACATATAGAAGAGATAATCTAAATCTCCATATGACTCATCAAATGCGTCATGACACATTTGCTTAAATTCTTCGATATTATCTTCGAATTCAGCTATTTGTGGATTCCGATCATTCCGCAATAAGAATACATAAACCCTCCGGTCTACTGCATCCACATAACTTACTGCATTGATTGGGCAACTCCCTGGGGCAGGGAATCCATGAATATCAATCGTATCAACTTCGATATCGAGGAAAGTTTTTGTAAGATTTTTCTCGATACTGTTATTATGATAATGCAGTGCCCATTCACAACGGAAATAATCGGCATAATTTACATCAGTACCCAATACATATGGGTACTTATGTAAATTCTTTAATGCCCCACGGTTACCAAGGTCAATACATTGCTTCCAGAAATTCTTTGCTGGTGTTCCACCAACATTGGCAACTTCCTTGATAACGTCCTTGTAGTGAATTAATTGAGGAGTACATTGCGCCAGCGGTCTATATGCTGGAGTATACGTGTAATTTCGATATTCATCCTTAACAATATACTCTATCATCTTCGGATTTTCAATCTCAATTAGCCTTTTCTCCCCAGTTGTTGTATCTTTAACGATTATCGAACAATAATCGTTCCAATTTGCATCTTTAGTAGGCCTGTGATAAATAACATTTATCAACAGGTATTTTCGTAAGTTGGCTTTACCTAATATAAGTGGTCCATTATATTTGGGTATCAGACCAACTTCAGGTTTTTTATCCTGCGACATAGAAACCAACCTCTCTTGTACCATCAATATACGGAACGGAATGCATTTCATGCATAGTTGCATTCATATACATTTGAGTTCCTTTTATCGTTGTAAGGTACTGTTCAATAGGTGGTTGATTTTTAAGACTTACGCCGTATCTATGAATTCCCTTAAATCTCTTATGGGATTTCATTTCTTTGAAATGTTCTTCATTAGCATTACGAATCATCGTACGTAAAGCAGCAGTTTGTGCTTCACCAGTGATTTTATTCGTATCTACAAGTTCATCCTTTTTAGCATCAGTTGTACGATACGATTCTTCTAAACGCCGCATTAATTCAGTCGGACTAATATCTCTATCGCTCAAGACAGATTCACCGACCATACTCATTAAGTACGGTTTGCATTCATCCATTAAGATTTTATGGATTCTCTCGTCATGGATATAGCTAATATCTTTCGTATTGAACTTTACATCCGGTGCGGATTCAAAGAAGCAATACGGATTTCTGCCATGAACTAATCCAAGTTCATCAGCATAATTCATGAGAGTGATAATCGGCTCAAATCCATATTTCTCGTGGAACACAAGATGTACAGATGTGCCGGATTTATTGGTCTTGGATTTCAGATTCATCGCTTCAACCATGAAACCACCAAAACCATGTTTTTCTTCAGTAAATTTACCACGGTAAATCATACGTAATAAATTCTGAGAATAATAGATCGGACCAGAACCACCAGGGATACTTTCGCTCGGCTTTAAATACTGAATCTTAGCTTGAGTTTTTACAAATCCCATTTCTGGTTTCTCTTTAATATGGTTTATCGCCATAGTGGTAATATTCGCATCACGAATAATCGGGCGTAATCGTTTGTAGAATGTGTTATATGCGATAGCTAAACGCATATTATACGTCTGACTACCCAACTCATTCGAGTCCTCAACGTCTTTAGTTTGTAATGACGGTAATGAGTCAATCAATACAACAGTCGGTTGAGGAATAATAATTTCATTTCCCATCTGATCGTAGCATCCAGTATGATAAGCAAAATCTTTATTAGAGATTTTCATTTGAGCAAGCTCATAAATCATCTTGAATGTATCTTCTACGTAAATCAAATCAGGGAAATGATATTTATCCAACATCAGATCATCGCTGAAACGATTCAGCATCTGAACACGTGTTGGATTGGATGTACCTTCTGCATCAATATGGTAAAAATCACCAAAGGTGAAATCATAGATCTCAGCGGATCCAATCTGTACTGCTAGAGTTGTTTTCGCAACACCAGAGTTACCAATAATTGTGTAAAAGGAGCCACCCTGAGTCCCAATATTTAACCACTGCTTTGGGACGTCGGTCTTTCCCTTATTATTAACATGAACCCAATACCCGTTCGAATAATCAAGTGGAAGCAGACCACTTGGATATCCGATACTCGGGGTTCCTCCAAAATTAAAAATCTTCTTTTTGTCATTAGCTAAAAGCATTTCATGTAATTTACTCATTACACTTTCCTCCTTTATTTTTCATCTACTGATTTGTAAATCAAGAAATAATTTTTTCAATTTCTCATTTGGTATAATATTTATTTGAAAGAAAAGTTAAAATACACGATACCACTTAGTGGTATCGTGTATTGACGGAGAACTTTAAATGGCAAATTGATTACAAATATGTTATCTATGATTAATTACAAAACAATCTCCTGATTGAGCCATTACTAATCATAAACAGAGTGTATTCAAAGAATTTACCATACAATTCATTTGTGATTTTGCCAATAATTTCCTTGTACTTTTCACTGAATTCATCCCAATCAGAAATTTCCTGGTTGAAATATATACAAGCAGAGTATCCCTTACGTACTGTTTCTTTTACAGTCTTTCTTGGATTTTCTTCTGTCTCAATGCAGATGAACTCGAACTGATCCTCTACCATTGAGTATTTATTCTTAGCAAGTTTTAAGAACTCAGCTTTATCAGATTCTTTCTCAATGATAACCAGCCGGCAAGGACGCATCGGGATAGAAATAGAAAGCGGATATGTATACTTTGAAATACTGTGATCCGTAAGATCAATGTATCCCGTATCCCCGCGATTGAGTTTCTTTGCAGCCTCAATCTTATTACGCCGTGTAATGATATTGAGGGTATCATTTCGATCGCTATACATAATATTCTTCAGTATAGCATTCCCTGCAGATTCATCCAATAACGTGTATTCCATATAACAACGATTAGTTGCCGAAATCTTTTTATTTACAGAGAAGATTGCATGCAACTGTTTCTTGTCATAATCATAATACTGGAAGCACGGATAAATATTCTTACGACGCTGATTGATGAGTCTGATATCACCATCTGCGATATCAAGAGACACAATATAGAAATCGCAATTATATTCATTCTTAGATTCGATGATCCTCGGTTGTAACCGTCTTCCACCGAACCGGATAGCAGTCTTGCAATTAAGAACAGCAATATCCGTAGGATGCTTCATGTCATTAATGATTTTGAATGCGGCAGTGTTGATCTTTGTATTCGCATTAACTGCAATATCAATATATGCCTTTGGGTTGTCGATAAGTTGGATTCTGTGCTGATCCTTGTTTCTCTTGAGTTCCCACTGGGGTTCAGCACATTCATTGTAAATATACAACATTTCCTTTTCCTTCTTTCGGGTAAAAATTATAACTCGGCGATTTTGATCTTACGTTTTTTAACTGATTTGAAATCAGTAACGTTTCCGCCGATATCAACAGAACCATTAGGACGAATTTCAGCAATGATGGAGCCATGCTTCATGATTGTTGTTCTTTCGCCTTTGCCTGGGTTATCATGGACAAACCCCATTGATTCAAGAATTTCTTTTGCTATACTTACATTCTTAAGCAAAATAAATTTCCCCTTTCTAAAGCATTTTTATTTTAATTCATTACGAAAATGTACAGCGTGTTTTAAATTACAAAAAAAATAAAACCATGGGCAAGAACCCATGGTTTTATTTTGTAACCTGAATGATTCAGCTCTAATTACTTTTTGTTATTAGAACGACGGTTGTTGTTTCCACCATTGATGTTGGAATTCTTGTTCTGATTATTCTGCTGCTGACGACGCTGCTGTTCTTCCTGAGCCCGTTCACGATCTGCATCTTCGTAAGTGCCCTCAAGCACATCCTTAGCAGTCGTTTTGTTTTCTTTAGCAAAAGAACCAATGAGCTTCGGATAAGATTCTTCAGACAGATTGCTCAGAACAATACGCCGCGGTGCATCATAGCCCTTGCGATAATCCTCAGCTCTCTGAGAAGAGTACATCTTCATAATCTTTCTGAGCTCTTTCTTGCTGATGACTTCATTCTTCAGCTCTTTCTTGGAGAGCTTGTCGCCAGTGATATTCAGTACGGATTCACCTTCAAGCAAATCACATACAACACGGCTGATAGCATTGTACATATCACGCTGTGGCTTATTGAAGTTATCGACGACACGGGATCTCGTTTCCAGCAATACGCTAGTAAGACCAACCAGATATACGCTGCGATCAACCTTGCTAAAGAAGATCTCATAAAGGTCCATGATATTATCATCATTAGCCAAATTGATGCCAGCGTCGTTCATATATGTGGTATTACCATCTTCGTCCACTTCATCAGACTTAACCATGCAATAGCGCTGAACGTCTACAAGAGTCCGATTGAGACGATGCAGGTACCTGCCAACATTGTGCTTGTTCAAATATTTCGCCGGGACAAAGCAACGTGCAATACGCGTAGCATACTGCTCTTTGATACCGAGCTTCTTCAGCTTTTTAACATCCTTCTTGATAAGGATATTGATGATATCACCAAGCTGCTCAGCCTGCGCTTCTGCCAGTTCCTTTATTTCAGCCAGATATTCTTCCGTTTCTTTTGTACGGTTCTGACCGGCGAAGCGACTAATCCGCTCATTGTACTTCTGCTTAACGCGGTCAATGCTATCAAGCAGAATGACATGAAGACCTTTCGGGATATTGTCTAAATCAACATCCTTCTTTTTCTTCTTCTTTCCGCCATTGAGAAGCTTCATAAGCGGATCCATGAAATACTTCTCAGAGCCAACGAGCTCATAAACATTGTTGAGATACTTCCGTTCTTTCTTCTGGAACGTACCAAAATACGATTCCACCATGAACGGCAAATTACTCTCAATGATGTCAACCAGCTCTTTTTTCTTTGCCCTCTGGAGGCCTTTCTTGTTCAGATTCCCTTCAGTATATTTACCGAAGAGATCATCACCTGTGATTTCGTGAGACACGAAGATCACTCCTTCCTTTTCTTTTTTGATAAATCATCTTACAGGTTACCGTAATATAATATATATTTGAGCAACCTTTTGAATTATTCATGCAGAACGTATATTCTGCAATTTGCTTATACATACGTTCTGCATGAAATTAATTATTAATATTTATCCAGAATGGAATCCAGATCAAGTCCAGCTAATGCACTCTCATTACCTCTTGCCCGATTCGTTGTTCCGTCATAGCGTTCAACTTTATCAGCAAGAGAATTCAGAATACTGGATTCCTTCTTCTTGGACAGGGCTTCTTCGACTTCTTCAATCCGGTGCTGAATAACCTTCAACCGATTTTCCGGCATAGAAAGACCGGAGTTAATCAGAATTACGCTATTCATTTTTTCGTCATCCAGATTTACCGAATAATGATCGAAGACTTCTACGGGTTCGCCAAACTGCTCAGTGAATTTCGGGAATTCCTTACGGAAATACGGTTGAATATCCTCAGAGAGATTTGCGATATATCCCCGTCTCTTCACAATCTTATCCCGATCCATTGTCACCATGGTATTTTCTTTGAGACTATTAATCATCAAATCTTCAATAGTCTGATCAGAATCCATTTTTTCTGCATAAATACCATGTAACGCATGAATATGAATCATGCCAGGGAGACTGATAAGTTTTTTCATATCTTCAGTATCAATCATCCCGTATTTGGATAAGTTGCTGTAATCACCACGGATAATACGAACTGCTTCAACAACATCATTGTTTACCTGATCGTAGATATCCTTCGTGGACTCTTTCCCGCTATTGTCGTTATCAAACAACATATACGGGATATTGAGCCGTTCGATTTCGGTCAGATACTCAATACTGTTACGCTGAGCACCAACTGATTCACCACGAGTCGGTAATACACCAACAGGGATGATAATTTTATTCGGGTATTTAAACCGGAGAATTTCTGCCATCATCGGCGAAATACCAGAACCGGTACCACCACCAGTGGAGGATACCACGAATACAACATCCAGTTCCGTAACAAAATCGAGGAACGGTTCTTGTTCCATGATGCTACGGAGGCATCCTTTCATAATGTCTTTAGCACGAGTACGGTCCTTACCAGCACCAGTTGCCTCAACATCAGGATGCAAAATTTCAAATGCTGCGGTTGATTTAACCGCATCGATGTCAGCCTCAGAACTGTTGAACCCTAAGACCGGAATTTTGTTCGGCAAAGCAACGGCTGCTGTAACATTACCCATATTACCAATACCGAAGATGCCCACCTTAAGTAATTGCTGCATTTTTACATTCCTTTCTATAAATAAAAATTATAAAAATCCAATACATGCTTGTTGAAGCATTTATTGGATTTTAACACTGATATATAATATATACTTGAAAATTAAATTAAAATATTATTCAAAGGGGGCGATAATCAATCGCCCCTTTTAATAATTTATGTATTTAATTGTAATCAGGATTTCTTCACACGAATTACTTCAACCTTAGGATCTACATAACAACCTGCTGCAGATGCATGTCCGCCACCACCGAATGCTTCAGCAATCTTGAAACATGAAATTGGTTTCTCCGGATTTTCACCTAGCCGATAGAACGAGTATATGTTATTATGACCATTAAAGACATATACGACACCGACTTCATATTTATTAAATACGTCGTCGAATATCATACTCGTGAAACGATCAGCATTTACTGCTTTTACATGCAAATCTTCAAAACCCATAATCACTGCATCGAATGCATTATGCTTTAGGATTGCTTTATTTTCCATGTAAATGAAACTGTCGATAATCTCGCCTTCATTGAGCATCGCATTTAATTCATCTGTATATTCTTCTGCTAAATCGAAGAATACCGCCTGGATATTATCATCCGTAGCCAGGTCTTGTTCGTGAATTGTAAACCAATTATTCAAATAAATCGCTTCAGGATCGTTGGTTTCTTTATGTCTCCATGTATCCCAATCACCAGAAAGTTTCAGCGCTTTCGGTAATCTTTCTAATACGTAATTCCGATCAGAAATTTTATTTGCATCAATTATGATGCCATTCTTATACTTGATTTTATCTTCACCAAATGACGGCTGCGTTGTATCATCAAAGTAATACAAATAGGTTAATTCCGCTGCAGAGAAGTTAACACTCACGCGCAAACCTTTAATCAAAGTCTGATCTATGACGCTATCATCCTCACGATATCTCCGGATAATACCTGCATGATGATCAATCCATATTACATTCTCAATTCCAATCGCCGAGATAAGTTTTCTAAAATCATCTGGCTTAAATGAGAAATCAACGATTACTACTTTATTTACTTCAAACTGTACGATATCTTCCATACAGATATCAAGTAAATGCGGATTACTATACGCCGCAACTCGTGAAATCACACGGTAGTTATGATTTTGGTAATATGTAGATGCAATCACATCAGATACATACCCATCCAAATCATTGTGGTGAATAATTAATACTTTTTCCATTTTTACACTTTCCTTTCTTTAAATAGAAAATATTTGGTATTTATAAAAACTAAAGCACTAACTTAGTGTCGTTAGTGCTTTAGTAATTATCATTTTTAACAACTACAGAATTCACGCAATGCAATCATTTGGTCTTTAAGCAATGCGAAGTCTTTATTGAGCTCACCATCATTTTTACTAAGCAGGAAACCAGTTCTAGGACTAAATACCCTAGAGAAAGATTTTTTCATTTCATTGCCAATAAGTTTAACTGTATTCAAAGTATCGCCATCGAAATCGGCGTTGAGTGACGATAAACACTGTATTGGTAAACCTGCTGATAAATCATCATAATCCTTTTTAACGTGAGCTATCTCCATACACAAGAAGGATCCATGCTTAATTGTGGGATTTCTATTCAATAAAGTTCTAGCATGACCCTTTGTATGTTTCAAAATATACTCAATCACTTTGTATACTTTTGGATTAAATTCTGTATACGCTCTAAACCAAAGTTCAACGGCGTCATTGAATGACATACCATCCATTTTAACAAGCAGATTTATGATCTGCTCTTTAAATAATTCAACGAAGGCCACGTAAGGAAGCTCTATCTGATAAGACCTCAATCTAGCATTTGGAGTTATTACTGTACGTGCAGAGAAATTAATACGGCCACCTAAAATTTGGCGTCTTACTAATCCTTCCTTCTCTGTGAGAGATGTGAATATTAAATCAAATGCGCTACAAACATTTCTCTGAGCCCTAAATAGATTCAGATTAATCTTTGCATAATTCCGTGAATTAACTTCGGTTTCTTCATTAAGTCGTTTTACATTTCCATATAAAGCATTATAACACTTATCAATTTTCGTATAACTATAATCTTCATCAGTGAAGAATACCTGACGAAGTATGGCTGAATATACAGGAACTGCCGTAGTAAATACTTTATCTCTATTCGCCATAATATGCTTGTATAGATCTGATTTATCTTTCTTTTTTCTTCTATAGTATTCCATAATTTCGTCGAATCTACGACGAAATTCCAACATCCCGATGCCGAAAAATGGCTCTTTATTATAATTGAAATCGGGTAGTGGTCTAAACTCACCATCAATTGTCATATCCATCTTGAAGTTGATGATGCGTTCAAGAGTTTTGCTTTTACTTCCCATAAATACTGAAATTTTTCTGTATAATAATGGATGGATAATACAAAATTCCGGTTGATTAATCTTAATCCATGCATAGAGTGATAAATCAACATCTACGAAGCGTACACGTGTATCACAATACGGGCAACGATATCCTTCATATATTCTACCTATCGTTTTACCACATTCGCAAGAATATCTTTCGGCGAATGCGTTCTCATCATTCCAATCGGATCCAAATCTAGGTGAATGGATACCATCCATTTCTTTAATTCCTCTAGACATAATTGATCCATCTTTATCTTTGAGTTTCTTTTTGAAAGGTTTAGCTTTTACGACGAATCCTTTGCCGGTGATCATATCCTTAGCAAATTCCTCGTCCCAGTTCATATCTCTAAATCTTGGACCCACCGTTTGACAGTTATAAAATTCTGGTAACAAAATTTCCATCATATCAAGTTCATGCGGTTCAAGACTGTAATCGATGTCAATTGACATATCAAAGCCCCCTCAATTTGTATTTAATTTTACTAATATTGGTATTGTCATACCTATAATTGTAATTTAAACATATAATTTTATCTCCTTTCTAACTCTATAATATTTATTTGAAATAAAAGTTAAATTATCCCATGAAATATTGCAATCGGGACATGATTTTAAAAAGGTGGTGTGTAATATATGTATATAGCGAATGGTAATCCCGATATTGCACATACTATGGGTAATGCTACATATATCATGACGGAATTTATCAAAGATTTATTCCCACGTGATTTCTTTAGATATGTGCATATAGGTACAACTATTGCGTATAGAGAATTCATGCAACATGAAAATCTATTGCGCCCAGCAATGATGAAGAAGGTTCGTCCGATATTGGTTGTAAGACCTAAACCCATATTCTTTGATGATGATATATTCATGGCTAGGACAAATCTTACATGGCCAATTATGAGTACGGAAAATAATCCGGATCGTAGTAATTACATCAAGGTATTCCGTGATGACAAGAATGATATAACCCTGTCATACATGATGAATAGAATGCGTGTTCAATTCAGCAGTTTATTGATGTTTGATACGGAAATACAGCAGCAGAATATTTATTTGCAATTGAGAAATCGATTTATACCAGATCGTCCGTACTGGAAAAAAGTTTCTATGGAGATTATGATTCCGAAGAATTTCATCCAATACATATCGAAATTATCTGGTGTACCAATACATGATCCTGAAACGGGATCAGTACGTCCATTCTTAGAATATTTTATGGCTCATTCTAATAAGTATATCACATACAAGCAAAATGCTGGAACAAATAATGACGAATTCTTCGTCTATTATCCATTAACAATGGAATTAGTTTTTAGCGACTTTGATATATCTGATCCGAATAAAAAAGGACAAGTAACTGAATGGGCAGGTATTTCATTTACATTTACATCTGAATTCAACACAATTGGAATGTATCAATTATCTACAGAACGGGATGATACAGAATTACGAGCTAATGCAGAAGTAAAGATTGATAGTACAATAAATGCAGGAATGCATATCGTCCCGATGTTTACAGTGAATAATTTATTCCGAGCTGAGGATGAAAATGGTTATCGCTTATTCTTCACAAATATGTTTGCGATCGATCCAGATCTGAAACCTCATGAACCTGATATTATTGACTTACACCCAGTATTCAAAGATACCAAAAATGATTTTTCTGAAGTACTGGAGTACTATGATAAAAACGGACTGGATTGGCATACATTATTTCATTTCATAATAATGAAGAATAGTGATTGTTTAAATGACGATAAACGTAAAGGTAAAGTTGATTATGTTGTTGATATGGATAAGCGGCGGATTCTTTTATTTAATAAGAATGAAAATGCTACATATCGCTTCGTTGCGTACGTGAATAATCAACAAATTCTGTCCGTTATGAATACGCTACATAATTACGAAAAGAGTTATGAATCAGAAGGACAAGAAAATCCTAATAGACAAAAGAGGGTTTTACGAGATGACGACAGTAAAGATTGAAAGAAATGTAAAAGGAAGATGTATTGGATATAACATCCTCGGGCATGTGGCTGAACCAATTTTGTGCTCTGCGATATCGGCTATAACTCAAACAGCCGCAATATCACTGACTGAGGTATTAAATCATAAAATCAAAATTAATTCAGCCGATGGTTTTCTCAAGGTTACATTTATCCAATTTCCCACAAAGAATTCTGAGTTAGTAATCGATTGCATGCTTGCTGGATTGCGAACAATTGAAAAGCAATACCAGGGAGTATTGTATATCGTAGATAAAAGAAAAAGTGAGGAAGATGCAGAATGAAACTCAAGAAATTGAAGAAGCTCCTGTGGGCAGTAAATGAGATCGCTAAGAGAGACATTAAGGAAATCAAAGGGCTTAAACCGACTGGTCTTGAAGCATCTCCGGGTCATCCATTGATATTACTGCCAACCCAAGGTAAATATTGCTTACCAGAAGTCCAGGTAATAAATAAAATTATGAAATCAATTGAACCCGCTGAGTTGGTGCACGAAGCAAGAAAGATCAATCTTCAAGCAGGAATTTTGTTGGTCTCTGTGCTTAAACATCCGGTGATGCAGAATAAAATGTTGCTACTGGTACATTCTCCATATGGCTGCTGCGCATATAATGTGGAAATTAATCAGGAGTACGATAAACCTGATGCATCAGCAATTTTACATCCGGAAACAGTTGATCCTGGACTATTAAAGGATAATTTTGAAATTATGTAACAGGAAATAACCAGCGCGTAGAATAAACTTCTACGTGCTGGTTTGGTATTGACAAATATTTAAGGACAAAGGAGACGGTATTCATGGAAAATATCAAAGGTAATGATTTACTCGGTTTACTCAGAAATCAATATATGCTGGATGTTACAGACCAGCAATATAACACTTTGAAATCCATCCTTACGTTACACAATGTAACACCGATGATGATCAAGATTGAGTTGGAAAACACAATTGAAAATTTTATCAATAATATGCATTTGATGAAGAAAATCGATGTTAACCGTATGCGGGTAATTATCGACGAAGAAGATGTTCTTTATATCATGAATCCAATTGCATATGGCTTTGATGAAAAATATAAGGTTGGACATCCGACGGTTGGAATTGATCGGCGTTACGAAATCAGTCCTGATGATTATAAAGACATGAAACAGAATATTGCATTGATCCGTAGCACGTTTATATCTAAAACGGTAAATGAATCTATACAGGAAGACAAATACACCTTGATGATTTATAATGAGGGTCTAAATGTAACGGCTGGAATCATGTTTGAATCTTTAGAATAAGGAGGGTCTAGTAATGGCCGTAGAACAAATCAAATCGGTACGTGATACGTTCCTCTACTCAGTAACAAATAAATCGGGTGAGATGGATCGTATCATTTCGACACTGATGTCTAAAGGTATCGTCGTTGATAAGAATATGCTCAACGCACAATATACCACAATCAATAATTACTTCAAATTCCCTTTGAAGATTGATATTCTGAATGCGGTTGAAAGTGGGATCATTATTCCTATGATGTATCCGAAAGGAATCACTGCGAATAATAGAATTCCGACATCTCTTCCGTTCATTATGAAAAAATCTCCCCAGGGAATTGTGCAAGGTGTTGCTATCATCGATAACTTTGCTTCATTTGATGATGACATCAAAAATCGTGTGACTATTGATGCTAACAAGCTTTATTGCTTACTTGAATCAGCATACATTGCACGCGGTATTCAGATGAGTTTCAATTCTATTCGCAAGAATGTGAACATGTATACTCATGGAGCATCAATTTATGCACACATGTTTATTCGTGTTTTGAATAAAGAATACGCATTAAACGTGGATAAAACTGCATATAATAAAGTTCTTTTCTTAGCAGCTAAATTTTTCATGTTGAATGTATTGCAGTTGCAGGATAGTGAACTTGTTTACAACTATGCGTTGAAAGCAGCGGGAAATATTTCTCCGATTGCAATTAAACGACTCAATGATGCATTCCCTAAGGATGCTTATAAGGATATTAGCGAGTTTGTTAAAGCTATATCCATGTGTGGTTATATGATCATTAACGGACTGGATAAACTTAATATCCGTGATTATGTAGCAAAATACATCCAAGAATTTGGGAATTCTTCGTTGTTTGCTCTTGAACATCTCTCATACTTTGTATTTGCAATCATTTCCACGGTTAACCGTGCTCATATTGCAAAAGTATACGGATGGGAAGCAGCAATGGGCAACAGCGGTGAAAAGTTATATGGTTATATCGCCAATGCTTGCCATCGCTCATAACATAACTAAATAAATTTTGGAGGTGATAATAATGCCGGTCACAAAAGACCAAGCGCTTGAGTCAATATCTCAAGGTACGCTTAATCCAAGAATACTCCAAAAGTTCTTTGATGATATGAAGATTCGTTCATTCACATATGACTATGCAATTCAGAGAGATCTTGCTGATGTGCAAGTCAGATCGATTCCGATTTCATCTGGACGATCGTATATGCTCAAAGGAGCATACAGCTCTACATTTAACCGTGTAGTTGAATACACAATTCCGATTTTATTCACATTACACGGTAAACGTGAAAAGTATAAACGAAGCGAAATCTTTGATAAATACATTGATTTCCAGCAATTCTTTACTCATAAGGAATTCTTCAAATATTCAGTGTTGATTTCGGTTAATGGTAAAATCCTTACCAATTATCGTATCAAATGTTTCAATGAACGTGTGAATATTTGCTTCCTGCAATCTGAGTTTGATAATACAGAAGAAGGCGATATCCTCTTCTACTTCATTCCAGATTCGCTGATGGGTATTGTAGAAAATCCATTGCCTGGAATGTTCCATGGTACGAATATTGAAGCAAAACATTTCTTACCGAAAATCAATTACGGTAAGATCGAGAAATACATCGGATATTGGATTGATAAAGAAACCAAACGTGGGTATATGATTCCTGCAATTTCTTACAATAAGAATGGTGATTTCTTTGCAATCAATAGTTTACTTCCGACTGATCCAACGAAATATTCGTTGCTTGTAGTCGGTATCAAACATTTACAGGAGATTGTTGATTTTCCAGCACAGACGGAATGGATCCAATTTGAACAGAAATTAATGCCCGTTCCTAAAGATAATCTCATTATCATGATTCAGAAGGATAATGCATTCCAGTTCAATGACGGATCAGTATCTCTTACTGAGTATTATCCGAATATCTATCATATTGATAATCCAAATCTCTATCCGCTGAGATTCATGGAGATATATGAAGATAGCTCACAAAATGAGCATATCGTTTATGATAACGAAGTTGAGAGATACATGAAAGAAATGAATCTTCTCGACCAATACAAACTTGATTCAGTGCCTGAACTCTTACGTGAATTCAAGCCGGTTGAGTGGGTTTATGGTATTGAAGATTATCTCAAGAAGCATCCGTATAAAACTTTGGATTTAACGGATGAATGGCCCGCATTCCTGTATAAAATGAATACCATTTCGGATATGCTGAAGAATTGGTGTATGCTTTATCAGGAATATGTACAAAGGACTTTCGGGTTCTTAAGTGGTTGGTATCACAAATTATCTAACTACAAGAATCTGGAATTAAAAGTTCGTACGAGTACGGGGCCTGACGTAGATTATGACCCTGACTATACGGAAGAATTTGCCGAAAAACAGTATGTGTTCACATATGTACATAACGTGATGACAGGAGATGCAAATAGCTTCTGTTTCTTCGTTGATGGCAAATACACTCTTCCGACTAAGATAGTTGTATATCGTGGATATCAGCATGTATACTTCCCTCGATCGTTGTTTACCCCTGATTCGGTAATTGAAGTTGAGCGTTTTGATGGTAATATCTTTACGCATAAATTCAATCTTGATTCGGATGATGGATATACCATTGAGATGAAGAAAATCATGCATTATAACACGGTAGCGAATAATTTATTCTTAGTTACAGAAGATGGTACATTCTTAACTAAGGATCAAGTTGCAATGTTTGTTGTTGACCCTGAATTAGGTGAAGTACCAATCGATCCAGCTACATCTGTATTTATTATTACAACTAAGGCAAAGATTATCCTTAAACCAGTAGATGGATACCGTGGTAAAGTAATGCTTTGTTGCAATGATATCACGTATCAATATAAGGCCAGGGAATCAGGACATGATTTCTTCCTTGAGCGTGAAAGTTTCATCAATCTTAATGGATATGGATACATTGGGAAATGTAAAAAGAATCTCGCTAATAGAATTCGTATCTATACAGAAGATGGTCGTCTCGTAACAAAGAGATCTTACAATCTGTATGAATACAAGAACTATTACGATAAACCGAGGTTTAATATCCCAATTCGTCATAATGACGATCGGACATTCCTCATTTCGTATATCGGCTACGATGAGAGATTGATCTATCACCGTGATCATATTCCCAATAATGGATTAATCCAATTGGAAGGTAAGGTTAGTCGCCCGATTAGCCTCGCATATCATGACATTTACCTTGATGGGTTTAGACTCACGAAGTATGACATTGATATCATTGCACCTTTCACATTTGCAATAAAGAACTTGGATAAATTCGATACGCTCAGTAATATCGAGATATATGAGAAAACGTATATACCCGATGATTATGTGAAGTTCGAATATGGCGCTAGGAGTAATTTTATTGCAGATAAACTCTTCCAAAAAGGAGAAGAATTCTATAATAAAATTATAGAAGGACTGGATTCGATTACTCCTACAGGATCGACCGAAGATGTTGATAAAGTCAGAGATTGGTTCTATGACTTCTTCCATGAGTATGTACCTTTCCATTATCTCAACGCGGATTACCGTAAAGATTTGGAAGCATACCACCACATTTTCGGTGAATATGATACACGACTCTTGATGAATGCGGATGATCGTATTCGGTATTTGGCTACGGTTAAAACGCATTATTATTTAAGCAAGGATAAAACCATTGAGGTATATGGGGAAGATCCTGATAAATGGCCGAAGAATACTCGTGTATATGCAGGCGAAGTTATTGTACCGGATGAATCCATTTCAATGGAAGAATCTGAATATCGCCAATATGGATATTATCGTCCGAACTACGATCATGTATACGACATTCCATTTAAGTTCATACCTGAATCATATGACGAATCTGAGGATGCTGAAGGATCCATTCCTCATGATGGTTCTGAGGTAGAACATGATGCAGGGGATTTGAGCAGCAAGGACATTGATGTTCCGCGTTACTCAATTAAAAATCCTGAAATCATTGAATAACTTTAATTCTCTAACCCTCTACTTTGGAGGGTTAGAGAATTATTTAACTTTTGTTTCAATTATATATTATGATGATAAATAAGTGTTAATTTCTATTTTAAGAAAGGATGAATTCAAATGATTAATTTGGACGAAATTAAAGAAAGAGATGATTTAGAATTGCAGGATATTCCTGCAGGTTTATTTGGGTATGATATTAGAATCATACAAATTGGTGAAGAGGATTTATTATTCCATGCTAAGGATTGTGCCACCATATTGGAATATAAAGACACCAGCCAGTCCATCCGTAAACATGTACCGATAGATCAAAAAGTAAAGATAAAGCTAAAAAATTTAAAACCCGTCGATTCGACGGGTTTTAAATTAAGCAAGCCAGGCGACTATTTTATTACAGAAGAAGGTTTGTACTACCTTATTGCCGGGTCAAAAATGCAAAAAGCCGAAGATTTTAAGGCATGGGTATTTGGTGAAGTCTTGCCGACCTTCCGTAAAACTGGCAAATACTCAGTTGATGATTTTGCTAACTCAAAGCATAAGAAAACAATCAAACAAATTCCTGGGTTTAATGAGGATAATCGTTTCAAACGCGATTGCATTAATGAAGTTCAGGACCTTTGTAAGCAGAAAGGAGAAGTGTCCGGTGTAATCTGGCGTAAGGTTATCCGTGTATTAAATGATTGGTACGGGATTAACGTATTGCGTGAGATTACAAAATTCACAAAACGTAATAAGTTAGATCGTAGACCTAACACTCGTGAATTCTTAGATGCTGCGGGTTATAAGTGGCAAACCTACATTGCATTTGAGGTTTTACGTCATGACGAAAAGCTTCGCACTAATCCGACATACCTAACAACGTTAATTGCATTATGTAACGCATATTTCAATGAGCTCCAGCCGAATGAGCGTGAACTTGTGAAAGAAAATATGCTGAAGCTGTTTGATAAAGGTATAATTCATCCGGCTGAGGACTATGCCGCTATTAAGTCGTATGCTGAGAATAAATCTGGTACGATAAAAACTATTACATTTAAAGAGTAAACCAATTACAATGCATACTTATTTCTCAGAGTAACAAAATGTGTTACTCTGAGAAATAAATTATACCCATGTATGGTGAATATAAATTTCCTTTTAAACTTTATAATATAGAAGAAAGGAGAGAAAGGTATGAAACAATATTGGTTTACTAAAAAATGGAAAGAAGAAATGACAAAGAAAATCCTTATGGTTGATCCTAGTAAGGATAAGGACGAGATAAGTAAATATCTTGATAAAGTACTAGAAGACAGATTTAAGGATCACAAATGTGTCGTTCGTAACACATATAAGGGGCAGAATGCAAACACAAGTTTGATGAATCTCTGCCAGTTTATTCATGATCATAAACCGATCATGGCTGGATATGGTTGTCTGTATAAAAATCAAGATGAGGTATATAATCCGGCCGCTCACATGCTAATGGAAAGTATTGAAACTCGTAAAGAGCTTAAAACTGCTCGTAAGAAATATGATAAGCGGTCATACGAATTTCTCATGCTTGATATTGGACAGGGAAATGAAAAAGTCATAGCGAATTCTTTTTACGGTGCGAACGGTACTAAAACAAGCACATTCTTTAATCGTGATATTGCATCAAGTATTACTGCATCAGGTCAAGCAGAGATCGCAGTTGCACAGACGTCATTCGAAATGTTCTTGGCAAACAATGTGAAATTCTTTGATATGGATGATTGTTTGATATTCATATCGCGTATTATACATGATTGCAAGTATGATATGGAAGTTCCGAAAATGAAAGAACCACCATATGGTGCATTGTATAATCGTTTGGCTAGTATGTTTATGTACTCGAATAAAATTGATCATATGCTGCTACAAACAGTTATTGGCAATTTAACAAAAGAGGAATGTGCTAAAGTTTATTATAAGAATAATTTGATGGGATTCATGAAAGATCACAAAGAGACACATAAGCTTATGCATAAGCTTATAAACAAAACGAAATCGTTTAAAGATCCAAATGATATCCCAGAAGAATTAGTTGATGACTTAGAGCGGCTCTGGTGTTACGTCAGGGAATTTGTCGTATATGACTTCCCAGTTCGTAATAGAATCGAACGTGATAAATATGTATCACGTAAAGCATGTATCGTTCAAGATACAGACTCAACGATGCTTACGTTATCAAACTTGATGAATTTTATGGTGGATGAATTTGCAGAAGATGAAGTTGCAGCTGAAAATGAAGAAGAATTTGATTATATTTTGGTAAATATTTCGTGTTACCTTCTGACGTTATATAGCAACACATTCTTCGATCGGTATTGCACCGATGTAAATATTCCAGAAAGATATCATTGGATGATTTACATGAAGAATGAGTTTTATTATCCTATTTTGGTTACAACGAAAGCAAAGAAACACTATATCACTCTGACGAAATTGCAGGAAGGAAAAGAAATTAATCCTCCGAAAATTGAACTTCATGGCTTGGAAATTTCTAAGTCAGAAACATCAGAGTACACATATGAGTTTTTCTTTAATATAATAAAGAATGACATCATGTATACAGATAAAATAAATGTAGCAACAATTTTGAATAAGATTCGTAAATTCAAAGAAGAGATTCATGATTCTCTTGCAGCAGGTGAGATGAAATTCTTACCATTGAAATCTGTAAAGGAAGTAGAGGCATATGCAACTCCATTTAGTGAGCAAGGTATACGTGCCGTGAGAACATGGAATCTTATGTATCCTGATATGGAAATAAATCTTCCAGATAAGGTATTGGCATTGAATATACGTTGTGGTAAACATAAGGATTTTGAATCAATGCGAGGAGTTATCCCACATGATAGATATGATAAAATTGAGGAGGAGATATTTAATTCAACCGAAAAATCTATTGCAACACAGGGATTCAATATAATAGCAATTCCTCAGAATCTCGAGAGAATACCAGAATGGCTAATTCCGTTAATTGATTATAACAAAATTGCGGATGATAATGCATCAAAGTTCAATACAATATTAGAAAGTCTTGGTGTTGTATTGCTTGATACAAAATCTTCTAGTACATCACATGCAAGTAATATAATACATTTTTAAATTCCCCAAATTAGAAAGGTTCGATTTCCCCAATGACCTATATGAGTTATATAAAGATTCTAGATAGTAATCTAGACGTAATACAAGAGTTTCCATGGACAAATAATAATGAGGTATACACAGTTGAAACAATTTGTGAATGGCGTGATTCAGATCACCCATATATTGCAGATTATTTTCGTGATATACTCGTAATGCGTAAACAAAAAAGACCTGATGAGGGTAAAGCATTTTCTTTGCGGATAAGAACTCGAGAATCACCTGAAATCAGTTTATATGTCATGACACATTGGCGTATGATGTTAGAATCACGAAAATATTCTAATATGAAACTTCGTAATATAATGAAGACTGATACAGATAATTTACAGAGATTCTTAGACGAGGTTGAAAAAGATCCTGATCGGATTTTCCTCTTTACGTATGAAAAAGATTATCGTGACGATACAAAAGTAATTCCAGAAATTATCTATGGAGACCCCTGATTAAGAAACACCGGAAATAAACTCCGGTGTTTCTTTTTTATCTGGACATTGAAATAAAAATTAAAGAAAGGAATGATGACTAATGTCTGATACTCCGGTTTTGAAGGATTTGTATGGCATTGGATTTTCTCCTCTGTCTATCCGGAATAAAAAGTATGCATATGACGAAGAACTTCTTGCTAATAAAGAAGCGGGTCTGATTGCAATTTTCCATGAAGACGGATCTGTAATCTCTGCCGAGCACATTCTTCGTTGTAAACTTCATCTGGAAAAATTCACACAGAATTGTCTTGATGACAATACATTGTGTCGAGTATTCAAAATCTCTCCGGATGATAATCTTGTACAGAATATCACTCATACAATGAATATCTTTTCCAACTCAATTGAATTTGAGAATGGAACGGAACCTTTGAGTTTTATTCGCTTTGATTTTGATTGGGATTGTTTTCAGAAAAAGAATGGAGTCATCTTTGATCCAAATATGATCAAAGTTAAGATTAACTTCACAGTCAAAGCTGGTGAAGAATCACAAGGTTATGATATCGAAGAGAAGGTAACAGATATCAATACCAAGGCGTATGCACTCAAATATGACTGGCATACGGAAATGCCTGATGAAGAGTATAGTATTACGATTAATTCGATTACATTCGAATTCCCCGATGGATTTGATGCATCCAAGATCGGTTTTGTACTGTACGATATTCTGTTTGGTGTAAAGTGAGGTGAATATGAAATGGTTACATCCGAATTCTTACTTGACCTCGCTGATGTCATTGGCAAGGATCAGATAATTGATAGTAGCAAACTTGCTTCTGCTACCGTTTTTGGTTCCAGTCAGGGACATAACCAGCAATATAATCCTGATAAGCAGTATAAGAAGGGAGATATCATCCCATATATTACTGCGAATGGTGAGCTGATAATGATCACCGCAATCGAAGATACAACCGGTCCATTTAATCCCATGAAATGGGAAGAATGGAACGTAATTGATGAAATCCAGGGTATGTATAACGATTTGATCGTTATGTCATGGGAACAACCTTCCTTGCGTCGTAACAAGGTATGGATTGAAATCAAGAATGAATCTCTTGCAGATGCTAAAGCTGCCGATATTGGTAACAATACAGGTGTGCTTATCTTCAAGAATTTCATCGTTAGCCATACTCGTCCGACAATGGCATCGCAGGATGTCATCTGGGGACAGATTACTGAAAACAGTAATTAATTTTTTGATCGGATCTGAGGTTTATATAAACCTCAGATCCGATCCTTTTTTATCCTCTGGACAATCCCCTAAAGAAAAAATAATAGAAGGTGATAACATGAATCTCGTTGTAAGCGCAAATAAACGTACAGGGATTCAAAAAGTTCCAGGTGATAACAGTGTCATCTTGTATTACATTGATAAAGATATACAATTGAAAATAACTGGTATCACCAGAGTTGGTATACATAGCGTATACACAGTACATGGTGGAGGATATGTTGAAGTATCCGATGTACGTGTATTACGCGATATGGATTATTATTTTAGTAATAAAGCTGCTAAGAATGGAACCATGCTGAAAAATAATTTATCAACCGTCGGTGCTCATGGTTTGGGAGAGATAATTGGCAATGCCGAATCTCTAACACCCAATTGGTTTGATTTACATCGGCATGGTCTTCTTGACAATATTGCTTCTAGTGTAGGAGTTGTTCCATCTGTAAATGCACAAATACCCACTACTGTAGGTGGTGGGTTTGGTGGAGGATTTACTGGTGCGATTGGAGCAAAAAATGGTCCACTTATTCCTACTGGAAGAACAACTGTACCAACAGCAGAAGCAAAAAAATATAGCACAAATATCGAAAATATGAAGATATCCAGCGCGTTTACTGGATTAGATAGTAACGTTACTAGTTTACTCGGTGATATTAAATTCGGGTCTCTTACAGATGGTACATTCCTGAATAATTTACTAGGGAATGCTCTTGGATTATTAGGGAATTGGGCTAGAGCCAAATTAAATTTTGTAGTTGGCTTTGACATAACTGCCGTATTATCTGCATTATTCCAAGCATTTGGTACAAGTTGGGATGGCTTAATCAAATTAGGGATGAATTCATTATTTGGAATTAATGGATCATCTATATTGAATACGATTGTATCCAGCGGCGCATTAAGTACATATCAGAATTCAAATTCGGTTTCGTCACTTAAATCAGGGTATGGTGTTAACTTTTTTGAAGTAAAAGCGGGTGAAGGAGATCGATTTACGTTTAAATACGCTGAAGTTACTCAAGCCATGAAGGATTACTTCAAGTATAAGGGTTGCGACGGTCGTATGATAACGAAATCATATGCAGGGCTTACATGGACACAAGATGAAACGTATGCAACCCCGATTCTCGAATCTAAAAAAGACGAGAAGGAAATTGCTATATGGAAAAATCTGTACAATGCAGATTACAGCGAGTTAAATCAACCTATCGATAAAATCAAGGAAGAATTTAACTTGAATATCGATAGAAAGACATTATTCGTGAGCTTTAACAGATACCGTGTACCTGTTCCTGATCATGAGTTATGTGCAACTCGTGGGTATATTTTCTTTACACGTCCTGATTTGAATTTGACTATGGGTGTTTCCCTTGCTGAAAATGAAGCAACTAACATGGGTGCAGGTGGTGACCGAGAAAATAATGAAGCACCTGCGATTGAACAAGGGCGTATAAACGAAGAATTAAATTCATATGGTAATGCTGCAATGAGAGTAAGTCGTAGAACTGTTGCATATGCACGAGCATTTCCGCTTATGAATAATATAATGAAATCCCATTCAGTACTAGCTAGTTATCTCATGGGAGATAAAGCTGGTGTTTCTCATCAATTTATTCCAATTTTATCGCATGCATGTACTGGTATTGAAGTTGCAGATGAAGTTCTTGAAACAACTGAAACAGGTGAAACTTATACCGGGTGGAAATATCTGTATGGTACAAGTTTGATAAAATCGAAAACTGCTGGTACTGTAAGTGTGACTTTCAGAGATGATGATATGCTAAGTATATATAAAATCATGAAAGTATGGTGCGAATATATAAACGCAGTGTACCGTGGAGAAGCTGAACCGAATAGTAAATATTTGCGATATCATCAGATTGATTATGCTATTGCAATATATTACTTCCTGTGTAAAGCAACTGCAGATAATGAAATTTTATTCTGGACTAAATACACAGGTTGCTTCCCGACTGCTATCCCATCAAGTAATTTTAGTGATTCCCTTGGAAATCCAATAAAGCAACCATCATATACAATTCCATTTGCATATGCACGGAAAGACGATTATAATCCAATTCATATTATTGGATTCAATCAATTGTCTGATACTAATTTCCAGTACATGCCGACTTATAATAAGGAAACATTGCATGTGAATAAATCATTCGTAGGTGCTCCATTTGTTGATACAAACAACGGATCTATGCTGTTTAAACTCAAATTCAGACCGAATTGAGTATAAAAAATAAATAATTAGAAATGAGGGAAACTGTTATGAATTGCGTTATTTCTGACACAAGCCATAAGCTGATGGTATTCGATCGCAAGGAAAATCATTGGATGATTCCTAAACGACGATTGCAGCCAAATGACATATTTAAGCTTATGCACCCCGATTGGAAAATTATTTTCGAACGAGCTGAATCCGTATTCTTGTGCACTGATATGAAGCCTTTGGATTCTACTACTTGCACAATAAAGTATACACCACTGAAAACGGAGATTGGTAATTTACCCAAATCTCTGAATGAATGGGTTAATACACACTACGAGAAAATTTTTATTTAATTACTCATTGAGGACGTGGTTACACATTAGCCACGTCCTCTTAGTTAAGGGGATGGATCAATATGAACATTTTAAATTATGAAGTAACAAATGAAACGACTGTTGTGCTGAAACCCGGAACGCAAATTTCTATTCGGTATAAAAACTCTGATGATGTTAGATTCATCAAAGCTCGCAAAGTTGAAACGTACGACGAGCGTGAATTGAATATGATGCAAGTCATCAACAACGGAAAGCGTGTTGCTTATTTGGACAAAGTTGTTGAAATGTATATGTCCATGGAACCGAGACATCGTATGGATGTGATGGATCAGTTAGAGTGGACTAAGTATAATAGTGAAATCTTCGTTCGTGATTTCATCTCAGCGGTAAACAATATTTACACTAAGAACCATTACAATGCTAAAAGGAAGGAGTGATTGATAATGGGCACGACCGTACTCAATGGTACATCGAGATATGACATAAAAGATTTTTTCATGTCCCAAGTGGCCCCTAAATATTTCAATATGGCTAATATATCTGATCTTCAGATTGGTCTGTTTGGTTATATCAATGATTCGATGTCAGAAGTAACAAATGATACTTTTTTCGCAATCGCATCGTTGTATAAAGAAACTTTTCCACAATTGGCGGAATTAAATGAATCAATTTATGATCATGCATTGATATATCAGCTCAGTAATGTATTTGCAAAACCCGCAGCAGTAAAATTCGTATTGGTTGTACCTGAAGATGCAATCATAGAAAATGGAACTGCTGATGGGCAGTATAATCATTTTCAGATTGATTCTAATATGGTTATCACAATTGATTCAGTAAATTTTATGCTGGATTATGACATCGAAATTATCAGTAAGAATACGACAAATGGTTGGATACACAGTGCACAATATATCATGGATAAGACGAATGATATTAGTTCGTTATTGAATCCATATATTCGCACGAGTTTCCATTACAATGAGTCTGGACGTAGATACGTAACCCTGGAAGTTGTATTACACCAAGTTTCAAAGAAAACAATGAGTGATACCGTAATCACGAATGATACTATCAATGCAGTGAAGTTTGAATATAACTTCAGTGATCAATTGGCAAACTTTGATGTGTATTATCGTGCACCGGGTGCAGCATCATATGTTCAGCTAAAGAAGTTATTGGCAGATTCAATTAAAATTGATGATGCATTCTGCTTCTATAAATTGGTTGATGAGAATCGTTTGCAGATCAGTTTCAGTGCTGACGATAGTTATTTCCAACCGGAATATAACTCTGACATCATTGTTGATATTTATACGACAACTGGCGCTGAGGGTAACTTCGAAGAATATACAGGTGACCAGATAAGCGTTGCAGGCAAATATGATAGATTCCCCAGTAATCGAGGAGTTGTATTCATGGGTTCTGTAACATCTGGTGCAACCGGTGGTAAAGATAAAAAATCTGTAGAGGAACTACAGAATGAAACAGTTAAAGCTTACAGTACCGTCAAAAGTTTTACAACTACAAATGACTTGAATCTGTACTTTGATACTGTGACTAAAAACAGTACCCAGAAAAGTCTGATTCTTTTCATGCGTAAAAGAGATGATTGCTTTGAACGCCTGTATAGCGCGTATATTTTATTCAGGGATAAAGATAATAACGTAATTCCCACTAATACACTTGATGTGAGGATCAGATCTACCGATATTGATTTATTCATGAAGCAGACTTCGCGTAATATTATAAAGGCGGGAAAGATTTATCAATATTATGGAGATAATGAAGATCCGTATGCTGCTATACGATCTGATTTATCTTATAATTCGGATTTGGATGAATTCGAAGAATCTGATAAATTCATATATGTAAATCCATTCCTAACAATTATTGGTACTAATCCGATGAATGTTGCTTTATATCGGAATACAATTCATGATGTGCTACCTCTTTCAAATGTATCCATAACGACGAATTCGTTCTATCAATTTATTATGGAACAATTGGAAATTAAGCGTGATGCATTACTTGGTGAAGATGAGTATGAATTCCTGATTAAGATATCTCCAACTTCTATGTTGCCATATGAAGCATTTACTCTTATTCAGGATGATACACTTGTACCTGAAGGTGCACACACATTCCATAATGAGTATGATGATCATGATTACATCGATAACGATAATCTCGTTGTGGTTGCAGAAATCATGGGTAAATCTACATCAGAACGTAAATTCTTTATCTTAATGAGATTATATGGATTTGATGAAGAATATTATTATTTCTCTGGAAAAATTAAAACGAATGATTACATCAGTATGAATTCGGAAATACAAATTACCGATGGATTCAGACGTGGTGATGATTTTAAACCAATTACGACTAATCCAATATTAGTTCCGTGCACAGATTGCTATATCAACATTTACTCGTTGTATAAATATCCAGATGGGACAATCACGCGGCAGTCTGAATTTAACGGATTTGAGGAATTGAAAGATTTCTCTTTGACGAATAAGTGCACTCTGCTTCCAAGTGATTTAGCTAATTTCGCAGTTCCTATTCAGGAAATGCGTAGTTATGTTGAATATAGCGTTCGTGAAGCAACGGGTAAGTATGGTTTCAGACTTGAAGCGGTTCCTCTTATCAAAGCAAATTACCTGAAGATAACAGGAACAAGAGATGCATTCTTAGACAACTTCGAAAATATGTATAAATATCTCGAGGAATCTATGAATGCATTAACAAATAATTACTCAATTGATTTGAAATTCTTTAACACATACGGAGCTAGTAAGCACTATTATCTCATTAATGATAAATCGCGTCATATTGATAAAGTTAATATCAAACTTCGCTATGCAGTTAAATTCAATACATCGAGTAATACAGAGGCAGAAGCAGAAGAACTTAAAGCGTATATCAAGAAATTGGTTGAAGAAACCAAACTATCCTTGGTGTCCAGTCCTTCGTTCTACTGCTCCACAATTTCGACTAAGTGTCAGAATAAATTCTCTTCAATTGTGTATATGAATTTCATTGGCATGAATGATTATGACGCAACTGTACAAGGTGTTGAATCTGATGTAAATGAATTTAATATCATCAATGGTGTGATCAACACAAGTTCGATTATACCTGAATTCCTGAATGTAAATTACATTATCAGAGATGGAGAACGAACAGCTGAAGTATATATCGACGTTGTAAACTCTTGATTCGCACAATGATATAAATCATTTTTTACAGAAAGAAGGGCGATTCGATGTTTAAATTTCCTGTTAAACTTAACAAGCAGGTTAAAAGCCATGGATTCACTCAGGAATCCAATATCGATATGCGTGCTCTGAATGAGAAAGATCGTATGACCAGAGAACTTAATGCAACTATTGCGCATAATAAGATGGTTGAGGAACAGGCTGCTCTGGAAAATCGTGAGCGTGAATCTCGTGAACGGATGTTCGCATATGAAAACTTACAGCATAACAAATTGGTTGCTCTGGATAAGTTGGTTAAGACTGTTCCGGATGCAATGCTTTCCGAAGCATTTTCACATCTCTATGTGAAAACGTGCAACCGCATTCATGATCCGGAGTATGTAGCAGAACACTATAACAACTTTAAGTTGTTCGGTTCTATGTACATACGCAAACTCGGCGGCATGCCGTATTTGAAAGCACGGGTTGAATCCACTGGCTCTCCTTTCTTGAAGAAATTCTATACGGCTTGTGATGAGGCTGCAAAGAAAGTAATCAAGAAAAAGAAAAAAGATATTGTCGATGCAATTTCTGACCAGGAAGCAGCCGATATCGTAAGTGGAGCTATAAGTGAAAAAGATAAGAAAGATCTCATCGAGAAGATCGATGATCTTGGTGCGGATCAGTTGGCTGAACTCATTAAGAACAAAGTCGTTGATGTTGTTCGTGATGAGCAGATTCGCGAGCGCGATGAACGTGAAAAACGGACTGATCTGAAGAATGATTTAGTATCACCTGATAGTTTGAATCCTGATATGGATGAGGATGACGATATCGAAGATACTGAAGAATCATCCAAGAAGAAAAAGAAGGACGATTCAGAGGATGCTGATGTCGATATCGATGAATCTGATGATAAAAAAGATAAGTCCGATAAGAAGGGTAAGAAAAAGAAAAAATCTGACTCTGATTCTGATGATGAGGACGAAGATGATACAGATGTCGGTGATGGCGATAGCGACGATGAAGATTCCGATAAGAAGAAATCCAATAAAAAGAAGAAGGGTAAGAAATCTAAAGACAAAGATGATGAAGACGACGATAAAGAATCTGATTCTAAGTCTGATGACGACCTGGGTGATCTTGGTGAGGATGATTCTGAATCGGGCGACGATGACGATAAGTCTGATAAAAAGAAAGACAAGAAGAAAAAGAAAGCAGAGGAATCTCTGTATCCAATGAGCAAGTGGAATCCGATTACGGAATCTTTTGATTTCGATGGATCACAGAAAAATCCCAAGAGCTTCTTCTATACTCTGTCCTGCGCTATTGCAAAGGAAATGGTCATTTCTGCACATCAGACTGAAGGTGCTAGTTACACCAGCATCCGTAAGAAACCAACCATGGAAGTTGCAAACAATCCGCTGAATATCGATGTATTCACCGATTATATGTTGGACAACCAGGATGGGTATCGTGATATCGAAAATTCCATTCCTCATGATCCGAAACCTCTTGGTGGCACAAAAGCGATTATCGATCCGGATAAGATCATGACTGAGGCTTTGGTTCAGTACACACTCTTTGAGACGGCAAATACGATTCGTCTGATTGATGTAACTGAGTCCATGATTGCTCAGCAGGTGAAGTATTTGAATTCTCTTTAAAAAATAATTATGCTAACATTACAGTAGGCATGAATAAGCAACTCTTTACTGTAATGGATGCGGTAAATCCCTGATAGGAATTTTTTCCTATCAGGGATATTTTTTGTCAAGATGCTTTTTTCTTGAATCTAACCCAGAGCTTACCATTGAAAGAGTCCAGGTGTACAACTTTTTTCGGTTTCTTACCGAAAGTTTCTTTAATGACATCGTGTACAATTGACAAAACGTCATCATAATCGTTGTACTCATCAAAATTTGATATAACAAGGGTTCTACCAGATTTCTTTATTTTGGTATCATCAGTATTCGATCTGAGAGCATGTACCTTGCTCTCAATTACATGAAGAGAACTGTCTACACACATACCAAATTTCTTCTTAATCGGCTTAACCATAATTATTCCACGCTCCAAATCTTTTTTAATTTGAAATGTGGATTGTTCAAATAAAATAATAGTATAATTACTTTCGAGGGCTTTCTGTAACACTTTTTGCATTTTCCATTAGTTTCTTATTGTGCTTACATGAATGCTCTAATTTGTACTTAATTAAGATCTCTACTCGTGGCTTAAGCGAGTATGCTTTTATCGATCTACCATCGATGATTAATGAATCATCTGCAAGGATCCATTTCTGAATCATATCAGAATATGTTTTACCTAGATTGTCCCAATCTGGTCGTGATATCATCTCTATTAAACCAAGTTCGGCTAATATTGTATCCTCACGATTAAAATTTTTTGGAATGGGAAAATACGTTTTGACCACGAACTCGCATGGAGTTGTTATGAAGTGATACATTTCTTCATCATTCTCTACCATGAGACGTACGAATTCATTATTGGTACGGCTATTCTTAACATAGAATATCTTACCTGATAATCGTGGTCGAGGTGTTGGTTCAGGAATTATGTCTAGTATAATTTTCAGATAGTTCATATCAATATTTGTTATATCTTTGATTCTATCAGCTAGTCGTATTCTTTCTTTATCTTTTAATGGGTGTGCTGATAAATAATCAACTAATCGTTCGTATGAATCGTCTGATACAATAGAAAATTCCTCTTTATATTTTTTTAAATTCTTTGGCTTAATAATTCTCACCTACCTTTAAAATTACAATTATAAAAAAGTAAGCGTATAAATAAAAAATTATTACGCTTACTTTTTCGTTTACTGTTTGTGAACAAAACGACTGATAGATTCTTTGATGATATCCTGGAATTTACTGGATATAGCATCGGGACTGAGCTGATTCTTTTCAATCGCTTTAAGGGTTTCCCATTTTATCATAGCTTCAGATTGCTTTAAATTCAATCCACTCTGAACGCGTGCATAATCCATGAATGATTGATTCCAGAAGAAATTATAAATATCTGTCGGTGAAACCAAGTTAATTCGACTTATCATCAAATTGCTGTAAAGATCTTTGATGGAAATATCGAGATTCATTTCAAGTGGTAAGCCATCTACCGACCAGGCTGATCCATCTCCACCTTTGGTTATTGTTAAACTTTCGATAAGCCCCATTTCAACCGAGCAAAATCCTGGGATAAATGCTTTAACCAAAAAAGGTGCGCCATACGTATTTACGCTCTGCTGTTTAGGTGCTGCCAAGCACAACCAATGTGCATACGGAACGAGCATATCTGTAAAAATGGATTCTTTGGTTCCATATGGAGTTTTCAATGTTATACTGATATTGTATGACTTTTGGTAATCCGATGCTTTCCAGATTTCAGGGAAGATAATATTCGCACCTGATATAATAGAACTTACACCAGATACAAGTCTATTTAGAATACCATTTCCTCCAGTAATTCCACCACCAGCTTGTTTAATCATCTTGGCAACATTTTCTTGTGATTCATTGCCTGTTCCTGCTGTAACACCTGCATTCAATAAGAAACTTAATTCTTTTGACATCTCAGATGCGCCTTGAACAACATTTTCGATCATTGATGGGGAAGACTGATTGGAGACAGTTTCACTATAGCTAACAGATGGATTGATAAAGAAATCTGTATAGTATGGTTCGTTATCAGTAAAATCTGTTAAATATGCGATTACCGATTTAGCTTTATCAACTAAATCTCCTCCTTCACTTTCTGTGTTTTCAGCAGCTTTACTAGCACCACCGAATGCATCACTAATACCAGCACCTGAATCGGCTAATCCTAATGTAATATTAGGAGCACGATTTGCAAATGCATATGATAATCTCCAGCGGGACCAATCAAATGTACCAAAAGTATTCTCTTTACCAAGAGGCATTCCTGGCACAGTGTTTTCAGATATACCAAGCATAACAGCAAACATCCAGCAGAGTGTATTTACATATTGCTTGTAATTCGTGTAATCATTATCAAAACCAAAATAACGAATTTCACAATCATCTGGTTTTAATAATGCATCTATACCATCTTTAAGATGTATGCCGGTTTTAGTAAAACCATCCAGGGCTTCATTAAATCCCTTAAGAAAGTTTTCTTTTTCACTTTCTGTGCAATCAGGTAAAAACATTGCTTTGCCTGGCATTACGGAAATGATTGGAGCCTCATTCATCATATATAAATAATCCATACCTAATTTAGCATCTCGACCCTCTCCTCGTGGGTCTACAGTTTCTCTGAATTGATATGGGGCACCAAATATTTTCCGAGCTAACACATTATCTGGTCCTTCGCCAGTTTGTACACCGAAGAAATCTCTTGCGACACTACTAGCTGCAGTTGTCGCAATACCTGAACCATTTGTTATCTGGTCAACAATGATACCGGTATCAATTGCATGCCTCTTCAGATTTGTATTAACAACTGAATTTGCATCAGCATCTTTTGCAGCTGATACATATTCAGCGCAAACCCATCCATCATTGACCTTATACCATCCGATGCCTTCTGTATCGCGTTTATACTCGGATGAATGTATTTCTTTTCCTGCATCTATTGTAGAATTTACTTTAAATATCATAGATGGACCTGACCGAACATTAACATCCGTTTTTGTTACAAGTCTCATGTATATCATTCCTTTCGTTATTTATTTACTTAAGGAAATGTCAAAATGGTTAGAATATGAATAAAAACCCGTAGCGAGAATAAATCGCTACGGGTTTTTGTTTTATACAGCAAATTTGCCGCCTTTTGCAATTTCGATATTTTTTGCATGTATCGTGTTGTAATTATTTGTACCACTTATACCTTTTTTGCTTTGCTGATTAGGACCATCTGGTTTCGTCTGAGGAGAATCTAATTTCTTCATCGCATCAGCTGCTGCTTTCGCAGTGTTCTTCTGAGATGAAGCAGATCCACCACCTGTTGCTCCACCAGCTGGTTTGCTATTACTAGCACTAACAGCTTTTACTGCGTTAATCATATTTGCATTTATCGTATGCTGATTCTTTACTTGCATTGCAACGATTGCAATCAATTCTCTCATTTCTGAGTGAATGTCAATCTGACGGATTGCATCAATTACTGCAGTATTAGAAACAGACGTATTTGCAGATACATAACGAGTTGCAGCGGAAGAGTATCCGCTATTAGGTCTAAGTTCATATGTAGCAGTAGCACTATCACCACCGCCACCAACTTTTGCAGCATATCCTGCAAATTTGTATGGCTGAATAGGTGTAAGTTTGTTCTTTCTACGGAGACCCAATCCACCACCGCCATTGGCAAATTGATTGAAATATGAATGTGCGGAATCTTTACGGCGATCCCTATGAGCATACCTCTCATCAGGTCCTTCATAATGCGTACACCATGCATCAGTTTTTGCATCAATACCACTTGCCGATTTAAGTTTACTTATTGCACCGCTGTATTTATTCTTTGCTTCCCAATCAAAGAATTCCAATTGCAACCCCAAGTCAGACACAGATTTACCTTTTTGATTTGCAAAACCGACTAAGTCATCTTGCCTGCTAGGATATGTCCATTGTGCAAGACCATATCCAGGGGATCCACGCCATGTAAGCGTATCAGATCTAGAACCGCCTTCAACCTTCATTGGATCAAGTCCAGATTCTGCTTCAAAGTTACCCATGATAGCAGCGGTATCTTCTTTACTAAATCCTGCAGGACCAGACAAATAATTCCATATGTCTTTAGCATTTTGGCCAGTTACAGGAGCTGTACCGCCTAATGCTGCAGAACCTGCACTAGATTTATTTGATGACGCCCCACTTAAATCAGATCCTGTATACGTTGTACCAGTAAGTACTGATTTATAGTAGTCACCCAAGATGATTCCGACTTTAGACATGAATTCAGCAAGAGGGCCACCCGATGGTGACGATTTTGAACCACCAACAGATGTACCTACGGTAGAACCTGCATTTACCGTACTACCTTGAGCAGCACCGTTTGCAGATCCCCATTCGGTAATAGGAGCAGATGGACTTATTGTAGGAATCATCAGCATATTTGCTTCACTTGCATCTGTATACATTTGGGAACTACCCTTAGCGGTTTCATCAAAGATTTGATTTAACTGCAATGTATGAATAGTACCACCATTTGAATCAAATATCTGATACTGACCATCACTCATCTTACGCCCAATAACTGTTGCGTGGTTACCACTTACACGATTGAGTGGATGAGGAGTATGACCTCCATGATTTCCATCACCGCCGGTTTGGTAAAGCATTATCGGATAATCAGGATGAGTTGTAAAGTGTTCAGCTACTTTCGCTTCAAATTCTGCACGTTGTGCATTGCTATAATTGTATGGTTTTGCATAGAGAGGAGCTCCCTGCATTGCATTATACCAGCCAGAAATAATACTATTATTTTCACCGGTATAAGCATTCCATACAGCAGCTGCTGCCATATTTGTACATTCATTACCGCTTTGCGCACCAATATACATCTTGTTACCAGCACCAGCGCCTTCCTGCACTCCAGGTTTGTAACCAGGATGCATGGAATGGCCGCCATTACCTTGGACGACACCGAGAACACCGCCAAGCTTTCCATTTTTAGACTGTACAGTTCTCATTATGTCATCTGCATTTACTTTTCTAGACTTTCTCCCAAGCGGATCCATAGTCTTACCATTAACGATTACGTTGTAGTGGCCTGCTGCAGTGGAAATACCATCTGCATTGCTACCACCAGTAATCATTGTACCACCTGCGTCAATTACACGCTGGATACTGGTTTTATCTTTAGGATCCAAAGGAGTAAAGCTACCACCAAAGGTTTCAACCATTTTCGGAAGAGCACTTGGTAATACACCAGAACCATTATCGGCAAAATCATTGCTCGTAAGAACAGATTTAGTCATATTAGGATCTGTCGGGATTCCTACAGATGTTAATGCAGTTGCTACACCAGTCGGCATACAACCAAGTTCACCCATAGTGCCCATATTTCTATTATTTCCATACAAAAGAGTACTAGACAGCTCAGCATCAGTCTGCTTATACCCGTCTTCTGGCATTGGAAGTAATTTACCACCGCCACCAACGTTACTTTGTGTGTATCCAGGTGTGATGTTAATCATCTTACGATGAGAGCCACCACCACCACCTGCAGATTTATTTGCTGCATCAGCTTGGCTTTCACTGAAGTTTAATGTATCTTTAATTGCCTGAGATGCTTTCGGGAATAATTCAGTCAATTTATTTACAATGGTTTTCTTCAGATCGAAATCTTTCCACCATTTGTACAAATCAACGAACTTATTCCAAAGAGACGTAAAGAAGTCTCCAATTGCACCTGTTGCTTTCTTCCACAATCCAGCTATGAGATTTTCTTCACTAGGAATGTCAAATAATCCATGGAGCATCTGACTAATTCCCTTGAAATCCAAATGTATAATTTTATCAAAGAGATCAAACATCCAGTTCTTTCCCTTTTCGAAGCTATCATACACTTCGCTAAAGAATTCACCAACTGATTTAGTTGATTCACTTATCAATCCATTTGCTTCTTCATTACCCATGAGATTAGTTCCGAAGAAACCATCGATCATGTTACCAACTAATCTGAATCCACCTTTGATATCACCAGCTAATACGATATCAAGTATCTTACCACCAAAATCCATAATACTATTTCCAAGATTCGTAAACGTATCTTTGATATAGCCATAAACTTTTGGTATGATACCAAGTTCGTATTCACCCGCATCATTCTTGCCACCAATGATAAGTTTCCAAACGGTTTCAATCTTTTCATCGGTATTCTTATTAAAGAGCCAATCGTATGCTCCACTAAAGAGATCCCAAGCTCCTTTAAAGAATTTACCAACGATTGATGCGAAATTACTGATGTATTCTTTTGCTTTACCCCAGAGACCCTCATCAACGTTTCCGTTTTCATCAGTTTCTCCGGTTCCAAAGAGACCATCTTTCATCCGTGAGAATACACCCTTATGGAATTTACCGTTCTCATCATTGTAGCCGAATAACCATCCACCTACAGGATTAGCACGAATTGCATCCATTACTGGGCTATAATTCTCATTCTTTTCATGCATGTACTCATCTTTTGATTTTACATCTGCAGTTTCAAGCCATTTAGCTTGCTTATCTTTCAAAGCAGCAATCTTTTCTTCATCACCACTATTCATGATAGCATCATATTCCTCTTTGGACATATTATTTGCTTCCATGAATTGTTTATTGACATAATCTTCGTACTCAGTATTTGCTTTTTCCTGCATCTTCTTTACAGCATCAACATCTTCGTCCTCTACATTAGGAAGATTTTCATAAATCATCATGAGGACTTCACGTTTGATGTTGATAGGATTCTGTGGCATGAGCATTGACGTTCCGAGATAGATTGCTTCAAGAGCAAGGTCTACCCAGACCATCGGACCTAAGCCCATGATTACATTCATGATTACAGCAGCCGTTTTCATACCAGGAGTTAAATCTTCTGGATTTACACCCCAAAGTTCTGCGGCATCATTCAAACCAGAGTATGCATCATAGCAAGTAAATACTGCTTGAGCAATACCTGCTGAACCAATCATAGCACCAGTTTTAGCAGCTGCTTTTGCAATCTTACCTGCAATTGCTTTAAATGCTTCTTTGGTTAATGAACCAACTTTCTTACCAAGTGTAGATGCTAAACCACTTGCACCTTCACCAAGGAATTTCTTTACAGTGCTATTATTGCAGATTGCATCAATTGCACCTTTTGCTTTTTCCATGAACCATTCATAGCCGCCGACAACTTTTTTCCCTGCAGATGTATCAGCAAGGAATTTTTTTGTATCAGTCCAGGCTTCAGTTACATTTGCTTTCTGTTCGGCTATATTTGCTTTAAAATTATCAATCTTTTCGCCAACTGCATTTTTGTAAAATTGTACGGTTTCATCATTAGCAGCCCATTCGGAAATTTGTTCAGGGAGCTTTGCAACAGCATTAGCCCCTGCTTTAACCGCATTAATAGGTTGCGATGCGATTTGTTTTATACCACTGGGGATTGCAGTTACATTACGATACAAATCGGTATTAGCTAATTTTTCAGCAGCTGATTGCAACCCTTCTCCAATTGCATTAGCACCACTCTTTATACCGCCACCAACATACTTCGCAGCATCCCAAGCTTTACCTGCATCCCATACTCGTCCAAGCGTACTACCTCTACCAGCAAGTCTTTCCTGTTCTCTCATCCAGTTCAAATCTCTGAATTCAGAACCACCCAGACCTGTTACTTCTTGCCAGCCATTATGACGATCAAACCGCATATGATGCGTACGTCCCTCTGCATCAGTAACAATTCTATCGGATGGTCCATATTTAAGACCAAGTGCAACATCATCAAGGAGTCTTACCGGAGCGGAATTACCAATTACATTTCCAACACGTTCTAAGCCTTCAGAGGCAAGACCTTTAACGGCTCTTCCCATGTTACGCATATTCTCGCCAAGGGTCTGACCGTCAACCCATCTTGCGCCGACCCAGTCCTTAGCCTTTGTGTATTTACCTTTAACCCAGTCTTTAGCAGCTCTAGCTTTATCTTTTACTTTTTCACCAAGAGTTTTTCGTCCAGCTTTAGTTTCATCCATTGCGGCATCTTGCATACGTTCCTGAATATTATCAGCAACAGCTTCAACCGGAGGTTTACCAAATCTGGAAATTGCTTTCATTGCTTTTCTCGTAGCAATCTGTGCAGCATCACGTACAATACGCGTATCATGCCCATCCGATTTACCACGTAAAATATCCCAAATGGATTTAAGTAATGCAAGCAACCCTCCAAATGCTAATCCACCTTTTAAGAAGTCAAGCAAACTTTCGATCAGACCTTTTGTCTTCTCTACGCCCTTCTTGCCAGTTTCTTTGAGTTTACTCAAAGCACCAAGGATCTTCTGACGATAATCCTCTTCGCTTCTTGCTTTTACAATATATTCTGCACGATTCTTATCATCATCGCGATCGATAGAATCTTTATCTACCTTACGACCAACTAAACCACTTAATCTTTTAAAGTTGTACTTAGTAGCAGGTCCAAGATCAGCAGGAGCAGGATTTTCACCCGTATTTGCACCAAGTGCACCAGCTACAGCGCCACCAAATTTAGATTTATCAGCAGCTTCTTTCTTGCCTTCAGTTCTGATATTTGCAGAGTCTTTGTTAATTTGATCAATGTCATTAGCAGTTGCTTTAGTTGTATTCCCATTAAGCTTCTGAGCTTTTGCCCGAGCTTTAGAGCGTTTACCTTTACCAGTCTTTGCAATATTTGTTACAGCCGAAGTTACACTTGTTGCAGATGGAGTTGATGCTGCAGCTATCGGGGCAGTAACATTCGGTACTGCTGGTGCAGGAGCAGCCTCTCCCGTAGCCATAATATGAGTATTTTTAGCAATTTCATCGAGTTTATCAGATACATCTTCTTTGAAGCTATCAAAGAATTCTTGACGTTTCTTCCATGCTCGTGTTTTAAGCCTAAGATATTTTTCATCAGGTTCATAACCACGATCACGGTAATACTCTCGACGTGCATCTCTAGCTGTATCTAAAGCTTCCATTCTAGCAGTATTCGCCGCTACTTTGGCATTAATACTCTTCTCTTCCTCAGCGTATTCAGAATCAATTCTAGCCATTTCGGCTTTTTGTTCATCAGTACCGTTTTTACGGTATTGCTCTGCTTTATATTTAGCGGGTGCAGCAAGTAATTTAATCGGAGCAGTCAATAAACCACTTGCAAAACTCAGCATAGTATGCAAAGTCCCGCCCACAGATTTACGAACACCATCGATCATACTTACTACTGCTTTACGAATAAATTTACCAATAGGACCAAGAGCTTTTTCGATTTTCTTTCCAAGATTATCGAATATAGTTTTAATCCCTTCAGTTGCTTTTGTGAGCATATCCTTTGCCCACATTTTGTACACAGGAACTGCTTTCTTCAGAGGCAGGAATACATCCTTCAAGAACCAGTTCTTGGTCCGTGTTACCTCCTTATTCATAAACGATCTGAATGGATTGATAATCTCATGAGTAAGAAGAAGCTGAATCTTATCAACTAATCCGCCCTTAACGAAATTACCATCTTCATCCTGTTTACCGAATAAAGCTTCCCTAAATCTCTTAGAGGATAATCCAAAGCCAATTGCGCCGCCGAGAATAGCGGCATGCCATGGCCCAAGAACTAATCCACCAAGAATACCAACATTACCAAATACCAAGCTAGCAGCAGCACTTAAGCCAGCACCAACTGCAATATTAGGCAACCGATCATGGAGCGTCTTCATGGCTTTCGTATTCATCGAGCCACCAATCTTTTCTCCATTTTTCCCATCAGGATCAGGCTTACCAAAGAGTAATGTCTGCATACGATCACTCTTAAGGGCCATCGCTGCACCGATACTTACTGTCATTGGTCCAAGGATACTAATACCAAGCATTGGTAAAGCACCTAAACCAAGCGGCAAAGCACCTAATGCACTACCAATCAACCCACCGCCAGTAATGCCATTGAGTAAACCAATAGCAGCACCACCAAGGATTGCTTTCTGATTTTTCTTTACAAAGTTTGCAACAGAACTCAGTTTACCACCTTTGAATTCTTTCGTCGCTGCATCCTCTGTACCAAATAACCATTCTCTGAATCGTTTATTCTCTAATGCTAATCCTGCACCAAGACCAACGATCATAGAACCAATTGGACCACCCGGTAACATTAAGCTACCAAGTACACCAAATCCACCAGTTAATGATGCACCAGCAAGTCCACCACCGATGACAATTCCACGACCAATACCAGAAGGGATTGCCTTCTTCATATTAGCCTTAAACATATCAACGGTTTCTTGCTCATCTTTGTACTTATTACCAAAGAAGTAATTAGAGAAATTACGTGCTCCCTTAGCAAACATATCACCGATCTGAGTCATGACCGGTTTCTGCTTACCATTTTCGTCTTTATTATCACCAAAGATATGAGCAGAAACATTATCGACAACTTCGCCGAAATATTTCTTTATATACCCTTTGATACCTTTTACCTTTTCACCAGCTTCTGCCTTTTGGCCAGCTTTCTGCTGGTCTTTTGCAATCGTAGTCTGCTGCTTATTTTCATTAAGAGTTTCTTTGGCAACCTCTGTAAGATTTTCAACAGCATTTACGACAGAAGAATTTCCTTTAAGTATACCCTCAGTAAGTAGTTCCTTAACTACCTTATTTTCATTCTTCTTATCATTAGCCTGAGCAACTGTACCTGCAGGATGAGCTGGGCTGATCTCAGTCTCATTCTTAGACGCTACAACCCAATTACCATTTGCATCCCGAAAATAACCGGTATCTCTAAATTTTTGCCCTTTGAACTGGGCTTTCCTAATATTATTATACTTGCCCTTAGCATAATGCGGTGCTAATAACCAACCACCGGGTCTACCATTTGCATGATGCCCTGCATTAAGTATATCATCAACTGTCTCTTCTTTTTTCTCTTTCGACTCGTCTTTCTTTGGCTTAGTAGGAGCTTCTTCTTCCTCTTCACCATCCCAGCCGATTGTCTTTTTTACATCTTCAACTTTACCAGTTATCCACTTATAGACTCCACCGTTCTGGAAATCAGTGAACATCATACGTTTAAGTGGATCCCAGAATTCACGAGCAATTGTATCTGCAACTCCTTGGAATCCTTCCTTCAGAGTTTCTACAACATGATCAAGAATTCCTTTTTCATCTTCGTCACCAAAGAGAATATCGTGCATTATGTTACCAACAGAATCGATTGCCGATGCAACAGCATCCATCGGAGAACGAAGAACTCTAACCAAACGATCAAAGAAAGTTTCTTTATCACGTTCTTCTTCCTCTTTCTCTTCTCTCTTTTCTGCATCGTATTCTTTCTGACTTTTACGGTAATCACTTACCCATTTCTTATCGCCGTAGATATCATCCAGGTTAATACTTAACCCAGCAGATTCTCGTTCTTCCCATTCAGCCCACTCTTCATCAGACAGGCCGTGTTGTCTTTTCCGTTTTGCTTCTTCAGCTGCTTTCTTAGCAGCTTCAGCTTTTTCTTTTTCTCTCTTATCACCAAGTATTTTTCTTGCTAAAGTTCTATTCTTACCAAGGTCTCCACCTGTTGTACGACTGAGCTTTTTAGCATTAGCGTATTTAGGTGTAGGACCCGCAGGAGGATTTTCCCCACCAGCAGGTGGTATTGCAGGAGGAATCGGACCGCCTGATACAATTGTACCCTGACCTCGTGATCCCAGCGCTGCAACTATATCGCTAGTATCAACATTGATACCACGGAGAATCCCGATCATTGTATCTGCTCTAGCAATAAGTTCTGTAACCCCGCCGAGATCTACTCTACCAGCAGGATTAGTGGGAGAACCAGACGGAGTAGCTTGTCCTTTGCGTTCCGCTTCCTCTTTTTCTTTTTCGAGTTGCTTCTCGATTTTCTTACGTTCATTTGCAAGTTTTATTTGCTCAGCAAGACCCTTGATACCCTTCTTACGAGCTTCTTCTTCTTTACGAAGGATTTCATCATATTCGTACGAAGGTTTGATTTTTGCTCTAGGAGCTTTACCGAAATTACTTTCGGCATACTCATAAGAATAATCACCATCAGCTGTATAGTTGAATCGATTATTTCTGTTAGCAGCATACCCATGTGCAATACTTGCCAATTGCATTTGAGATCTATTGCTGAGGAGTTTACTTAACTGAGAAAATGCATCTTCCAATTCTTCATAACTGAGAATTGGATTATTGTCAAATTTCTCTTTGAATTTAGTAGAAACGATATTACCAATTTCACGAGGGTCATGGATATTGATAAAGTTCTTACGACTCTTAGCGAGTTCGTACAGAAGTCCTTCCATACCTTCGTTAAGTTGCTGACGTTTCTTTTTCCAATCACCCTCACCAAGATCAAGATTTTTAATGAGAGATTCTAATTCACTTCTAACGTCGTAATCATATGCGTTACGAGCATCAGATTGTCTATCAGCTTCAACTCGATCTTTAACATCCTGGAGATTAGCGAATTTACCTTTGTCGTATTCATATACAGATTTCTGGCCACCAAGAAGGTGAACGATCTCAGCAAGATAACTTGGGATTACAAATGTAATAGCCCTCTGCGTCATTCCATCAAAAGGAACCGCTTTCTTGTTATACTTTGCCAAATCTTTCTCGGTAGAACCAGGTCTTATACCGAATACTTCACCAAGGAAAGAATATAGAGAATTGCTCGATTCCTCACCCGTACGAGATAATTTACCTAACAATGCAGGTATAAAGCTCTTGATATTCTTATTGAATCCTTCCATGGATTTCTTCAATGCAGTAGACATCAAAGAATCGATACCTTGTGTCATAAGGAATCCCATCGGATTGCTAAGAATCTGTCCGAGTACCATCGGGTTTAAAAATGAACTGAGTGCACTACCTGCACCAGTATTCAAGAAATTCTCTTTAATCTGTGACGTATATGCACTCAAATCTATGATGCTATCAGTACCAAGTCTGAGTTTCTCATATGGGGTTTCTCTTCTTTGCTGTTCTTTACTCGGATCAGGATATGCTCTTTCAAGAGCTTCTCTCATCCGACGGAATTCAGCCATTGAGTCATTATAATACGTCGTAGCTTCATTTGTATATTTACCGATAATATTGTTATTGAAATTAACAATATTCACAAGATTTTCATTTACTGTATTCAATGCCGACATAGATTGCGAATGCAATGCTTCCTGAATCTTAGTCGCATTGAATGCAATATTAGCCTGAATTTTATTTGTATTAGCAAATCCCCTAGCAAAGATTTCCCCATTAACCTGGGTATGCTTATCTAAGGTTGATATTGCATTAGCCGTAGCAGTACCTACCTGCGCAATGGTTTTAGTATTTTCCTGTGTAGCGGCAAGTTGTGCCTGACCTACAGTAGCAGTTGTCTTTTCAAGGGGAGTAACTCCATCAGTATCAGCTTTGATGTCTTTCATCAGATCCTTCATATCACCGATGGATTCATCTAAGCCGATATCATTATCATCGCCAAAGTCAAGATCTTCCATATCGAAGCCGAGCGCCTTCATCTCGTCTTCTTCAGATATGGTGAAATCACCAGTTTTTAACTGCTGGGCCATTTTCTCAGGAGTTGCTTTTACCATATCCAGCATCTTCTGGTCTTCCTCATCCAATTTAAATAATTGGCTGATCTTTGCTTGACCAGAACGAAGCTGTTTTAATGTTTCAGTAATATTATCAAAGAACTCTTGGTTTTGAGAAGCAAACCCACTAATCGCTGGGTTCCGCTGTTCAAGAGCTTCTTTCATGCTAAATTTAACTGATTTACCAATATTACTAATATAGCTACTTTTCTTTCTAGCCATTTACGTCTCTCCTTTCTACTGACACGTAAAAGGATTTTTATTTCGCCAGTTTAATCTTAAGAGTCTGTCCTAAATGATAATTTTAACGAAAACAATTTAATACAAAAATAAATTACGCTCAAGGTATTTTTCGTACCTTGAGCGTAATTTTTTATTAAACCCTTCTGAATTTTTCATTAGGATTTTTCCAACGAGTTACAGAATAACAGCACTGGATAACTTCCAATGTACTTGTACGAGCATTGTTTCCTGCAATTGTAATGAAGTTACAGAGGGAATTCATCTTCTCTTCTGCTTCAATATTAGCTTCCTGACTATATACAGCTTTAACCGTTATCTGATCACCGTCATAGTCACCGTTGAGGCTGCGCAGATATGTATTTTGCATATTAAGTACTTCAGAAAATTTAGTAGAGATTTTGCCTTTGGGACAATCCATTTCTACCTTTGGATAAAATTTATATTCTTTATCACCGTACTTCATGCGAACAGTATCATTTGTACTTAATACAGAAATACCACACGGGAATATTCCCATATAGTCAGTCATAGGATATCGCGTAATGTAAATATGTTTTCCTTCTGTGATATCTATTGCAGCTAAATAAAATAAATCTGTTAAAGTCATTGCTCGTGCATTTGGATTATCCTCTGCTTCTTTGATTGATTGCTCAACAGTTTTACCATCAAGAGCATATCCCTTAAAACGCATTTGTACCTGTGGATGCTTTGGATCAGTTGTTTTGATATATATTGGATCAAAACGATTCTGGTGTGAATGCGTGTAAGATTCAATCATTTCCATTACCGCATCTTCATTGAATTGAATAAGGGGATCAACCGGTTTGCAATACACAACTTGTTTAGTTTTAGAATCATAAACCGGGTATTTATTCCCGACAAGTTCAAATTCCCTTTGGAAGAAATTTTGAACCCATCCAACGAAGAAAGGCGTGAAGAGAGAAATACAATACGAGAGAGGTACACCAGTATGTTTAAAATCAACCAGCATATTGTTTGGTCTATCTGCGCTAAACTTTGTAGCAGAAATAACTAAACGTGCAGAATAATCAACGGTCTTAGATAAAAGCCCTTTCTTAATTAATCCGCGTTTCTTCTCTACACGAGATTTGAATTCATCATAGATTTCAACAAGTGTTTTTTGCATTTGGAATCGATTGAAATGAAGATTAAATGCAAAATCCCCCTGTTCCATCATATTTGCTAAACGGATTAATCTGCAATAAGGTTGATTAACTTTATGGATACTGGGTTTTCCTTTATTATCTGACTTCAGATTTATATCCCGATAAAATGCAGGAATGACAATTGCTTTTGATTGGAATAACTCATCGCGTTTGTGCAATTCGATGAATTTAATACGGGCATTACGAATATTACTCTTATTCCGTTCAAATTTAACTTTATCCCAGTTAGCGTATAGCCACTCTGCCCCGGTTTCTCCTTTCTCTTCATTTTCAACGAATTTCCCAGATTTATCAATAATATATCGCTTTGTGCCAGCAATAATACTTTCAATCCTTCTATCCAAACGCATTATCACTTTATATGCTAATGGTTGGAGAAGATGCGCATTCAACTTAATGTATGCAAATGTTTCCTTTCGTGATTCAGTAGTACTCCCAAATATATCTGTAGAGAGAATACCATCCATTGTAGGATGAAATCCTCTATCCATTAATATCGGATTAGTTACTTCACGGAGGCTATTCACTGCAACAAACTTATCGATATTCATTAACGCTAGTCGCATATTACGTCATTCCTTTCTATTTATTCGCATTACAGCTTTGTCCAGATGAGATAAAATAATTCGTTATTATATTTATTTCAAATATATATTATAATTGCAAGATCACTGAAAGGAGGTGCGTTATCATGAGTGATGTTGCAATTCGCGACGGACCATTGCTATAAGCAATGGTCCGTAGGCTGCCCGTGAGTGGATTCTTGAGAATCTCCACGGTGAGCAGCAAGCTGTCGCCTTTGCTGCATTAATGTCATTGATCGTGTAACAGCACTGAAATGATAATGCAGAACAAGAGGAGTAGCCGAAGCAACGCTCCTCTTAATTTTATGTTTCCTCTATAATAAAAAAGGAGATAACATGGGTGAAAATGATACCTACGGCTATGACTAACTAATTTAGTCATAACCCTTTAAATATCCAGTGTGTAATTACACACTGGATATTTTTTATTCGAAAAATACGTCATCAGTATCAGATACACTCAATACAATCTCATGATGATTTTCTTTTTTCAGTTTTATATATAAATCACCGAGAGAATTGTCACGTATTGATTCATCCAATTCATGGATTATCTTCTTCGTACATTCTTTCGTCAGTGTTATTACAAATCGAATTCTATTATCCGATATCTTGCATTTTATATCTTTCACATTATCGATAAAATCGCCTTCAGATACAATTTCATATAAATAGCAAAATTTATCATAATGATTTCCAACTAAATCCTCAAATGTACTTACATCGGCAAGTTCATCATGAGAAGTGAGTCGGTTGAATACAACTATCCTATTTTTCTTCATCCGACGTACCACCTTTTTATTTTAGTCCGACAAAGCCTAATGACGCATCCGACGATTAGCTCTCGCTCTCTCGGCTGCTTCCCTAGCTTCGCGCTTTCTACGGTCTTTTTCTTCTTGATCTCTTCGAGCTGCCTCTTCTTTTTTCTTTCGATCAATACGTATATCACGAAATTCAGCTAATTCTTTAAGGGAGTAATGGTTCATCATTTCATAAATAGAACCCAATTCTCCCTTAAAGAGTTCTGCTGTGATATCGATCAATTGCCTGTATTGTTTGAGGTTATCTCGACGTTCGCGCTCTGTCGGACACGTTGAAAAAGGATGTCGTCAAGGCTGATGTCGTATTCGCCCCAGTCTTTGTGACAATGCGCACAAACAACTTTCTTGAATCCGTAACGAATGCTGTATGGTCTACTGAGTTTTTCCATTTCCTCCGCAATGATACGAAGTTCACGAGTAGTCATCTTATTGAGACGTTCGAGAATTGCTTCAAGCCCAGAAATCTCGATATAGTATATATCATCATCAGTGGATTCATCATAGTCGACATCGTAAATCGTTTTGATTGCCTGAGCAATAAGCAAATTGTTACGATTGCTCTGATCTTCAATGATGCTATGATCTTTATCGATCTTCTTGAACACATTCTCAATCGTTTCATATACCGAAGGCATATACAACTCAACAACCGTACCCAGATCATTGAGTACAAAGCGCTTCGTGATATTAACCGGATATGTATCAGCCAGTTCTTTTGCTTTATCAACAAATGCTGCATTGTTGATAATATTCTGGATGTTAACTCGAACTTCCGGCGTAATCAAATCAGCGCGGATCATATCACGATTGGTATACTTCACAACAAAGTCCTTATCACAACCGCCATGTTCTGAATTACATTTGAACGGAAGTTCATCCTGATCGGGATATGAAGAGCAAATCATCGCATAAAGGAAATGATCATAATCCACAAATGCAGTATGCTTTGCAAAATCTTCAAAATCCTTGAATGGACCACGAGATACATCTACAATGCGCTTGTAGATTTCGCTCCACTTATCCAATAAGGAATTTGCAGTTTCTTCACCGGGTTGCTGAATCATACGCATTGCTTCAGATGCATAAATATTTTTCATACGGCAAGTGTAGCCAGATGCCAGTGCAATTACAGGGGAAAGGCCCTTATTGTAATTACGTTCCATAAGCTTGAAGCCATGCTTGTTAGAAATTTTCTTCTTTACCTTCAACGTCTGAAGATTCTTGTTCTCAACCTCGATGAGATTGATCCTCTTGGAATATTCAATACGACGTTTTTCATCATCCGTAAATTCAACCGTACCCAGACCGGTTTTATCAATCAGAATCGTTACCTGCTCACTGTTATCATCTTTTTCTTCCTGAGCAGGTTGAGATTCCTTCTGAGTATTATGAAGTTCAGCATTTGCATCCTGAATTTCTTTGGTAGCGTACGGATCGTTGATTTCTTTTTTCGGCTTAATGCCAGCTTTGATACGTTCCTGCGCCAGCTTACGCTGTTCGTCGATCATATTATCGACTTCCAACATTTTAACTTCGACGTCATCCTGGCGTTCTTTGTTAGCCAATGCACCAACGGCTACACCTTTCTGAGATACAACCCGATCCGGTATTACCTTCTTATCAACGATAACACCTCTGCCGATTTCTTCGGAAGGAGCCTGAACTGCGTTTTCTTTTTCTTTTGCGGCATTATTGATGATGATACCAACTTCGCCATCATCAACAACTTCGTCCTTGGAAAAACCTTCACCAAAATCTGCAAACCGATTATCATCGGGTGCATTAGGGATTTCAATGTCTTGGCTACTAGAATCATTAGCCATCATTGCTTCCTTTGTACGTTTAAGTTCTTCCAAATTTTTCATTTCTTCGGCCATAATATTTTCAGCTTCCTTTCGTATTAATGAATTTCTGTTTCACAATATCAACTTTAGTACTTATGATACTGCGTTTCCGCTGTGCGTACGCTATATTTATTTCTTCTTCCGATGCTAATATCGAAAATTGAATAAATAAAATCCAGTCGCCTTTATATTTCATCGTACTTACGTTGATTTGTGATATTGGTATTTGGGGTAAATACATTGAGGTTTGCGCCCGAATGGTATTCACAAGAGAACCATTCGTAAGCGTATCCATATCTGAGAATCTATATGAATCCAACCCAATCCCCATATTGGGGTCCGATGGATTCGTACCTTTACGTTTACGCAGGAGTCTATCTAATAACCGAGCCCATGCTTGAGCTCCTGATAAGACTTTTTGCTTTTTTAAACCATCAAAGCAGAAGTCAAGTTCCTTTACCAGAGAATTTCTCGCTTCTGGCCCTTCGATGATTCTTTCCGTGGACATAGCATATCACCCCGCTTTCAAATTTTACGAGGTTGTGAGAATATTAATTTTTTAATGTTACACGGGTTTTGCAATCAGGACAAAGTTTCCCATATTGGGAAACTCCTATGATTTTACCACAAGCACATGAAAATTCTTCTGGTAAAAATCCAGTATCAGACTTTTTCATTTTACTTGCCTTATATCGCCCGCGTTCCATCTTCTTTTTCCAGGACTCTCCGATAAGTGTAACCATACATTGTTTAGCATAAGATAAACTATATTTTTCTTTAAGGGCAATATACGTGTTATATATCATCAAATCGGTATCCATATTAGTTCACCTCAAATGAGATAATGCTGATATTCTTTATTATCTGGATCATGGGAAATAACTCTGTCAATTTGGGAATTATGAATAATACGATCACACATCATACACGGTATCGCCAGAATTTCCTTTTCTAATTCCAAATCATATCCGTAAAGATAAAGAATTGCACCTTCTGCCTCTTTACCAGCGGATAGCAGTGCATTTTCTTCTGCATGTATTGCTTTACAACGTTCATACTGTTGACCATGAGGAACATTTTCTCTCTTCCTCGGACAATCAGGAAGATCGCAACAATTGTCAAATCCACGCGGTGCACCATTGTATCCGGTTGCAATGATTCGATCATTCTTAACAATGACCGCACCATACTGCCGTCTGAGACAAGTAGATCTTTGAGATACCGCTTTTGCAATATTCATGTAATAATCTCTTTTACTCGGTCTCTTTCTCATAATATTCTCTCCTTATTAAATACAAAAAATTTACTTTGGTGTATTATACGTAAAAAATAACAGGAGAACGAAATTTCCGTTCTCCTGTATAATATTTTTGAGTGATGATAATAAATTGCTTAATCTAAATTAACAAACTTCGGCTAACTAATCTGGTGATTAGTCAAGCTTTTCCTTGCACCAACGCGGCGTGCCGGACTTCTTCACGATAACCATGTGCTGCTTTTCCTTGGTGGTCGTAGTACGATCACTGTTCGGAACACGAGACGTCGTAACGCGTTCATCAACTTCACGCATCTTGATCGAAGCGGACATATCATCCTTGTCATGCAGCTTGTACGTAAAGCCTGCACGGAGGAACTGTTCGATCGATTCTTTTGCGACGTCGTTGAATGCCTGAGCCTGCGTAGCGCTGAATTCATACTTTTCTGCCTGATCGGCGGCCTGCTGCTTGTCGATGCCGTTGTCACGAAGGACCTTGCCAATGAACTGCTCACGGAATGTTTTCACCGGATTGATCTTTTCATGGGTGTATTCGCCTTCTTTGGTCTTGACGATATCGGCCTCGTACTCAGGATCATTCAGCATTGCATGGGTGATCATGGATTCCTTCTTCTTGGAATACGGCACGTTGCGATGCTTTTTGCCTTCGGTTGCCTTCAGATTTTCTTCGTGGAGCATGCTCCACACTTCGTTGAATTTACTCATTCTTTCTTCAACTTCCTTTCATTTGAATATACTATTACGTTGCAGGCATAATAAATTATTACTGCAACTTTATTCAATCATCCTTATCGGATGCTTTGAATACACAACCCGTTGATACTTCATACCGAACATCATTGAGTTTCCCTTCTTTATTTACTTTTTCAAGTAAATTAGGATCAGACGTAAAGTCTTCGGGTTCGATATTAGGGTTATCTTTTGAATGCTCGATAAACTTTTGTGGGTTGAACATTCGAGTTTCACCTCACTTTCTATTCATATAATATCTATTCGAAAATAATTTTGAATTATACACGTATAGATATTACCATAGTGAGCGATTTAAGCAATTCCAGCTCTGTGTGTTTAATCTTTTTGTCATACACATATTTATCCATAATAGGCAATACAATCTCATTCAGATTGATATCATTCACCGCATCAAAATACATACGTGTTTGGCATGTTTCACTGCATACATTTGGCGAAACAAATATATTTTTCAGACGCTGGAAAAATCCTGTATTGGATTTCTTCTCTTTCGCATTTTGCTCAATACGTGGTTTTGCCATAGAAACATGCTTCTTTACAGCAGATACCAAGTTAATACCAAAATCACAGAATGCATCTTTGATATTGCTATCTACATCAGTAACGTAATATCGAGTCATGTTTCCTAATTTATCTGTTTTGTATAGCAACAAATAAATTGTAAAACGTACATTCGTTGGTGTTATGAAAATAAATCTTAGATCATCCTCTGTCGTTGGTGCATCTGTAACACTAGAGGCAAATTGCACCGCATTTTCATACTCTTCAATCTGATCATTTGTAAAACTATCAATCATATCAAAGAATCGTATTGCTTGCGTTCTATCTCTAAGTATAACAGAATGTGGTGATCTGAATATAGCTTTAGGGTATTCATTATCTTTGTTATATTTCCATACTAGATTATTACTAATAATCATTCGGATTCCTTCTTTCTGTTTTAATCCCCGACCAATCCTTGCTCATCTGGTCTGGCTGTATGCTTTATTACAATGGATCCATTCATATCATTAACAGCAGATGTGAATTGACCCATGAACTGAGAATAAAATCTTTTAAGTGAGATTGTGTAATACTCATGAATCCAAATCTTTTTATACTGGATTAATTGGCTTGATCCTGATCCCGAATCGGAATCCCCACCACCTTCAGGCTTAATTTTTTCATAGTAACAACCATCTTCACTATACGGTGGTTTAGAACAATCAATACCAATAGGCATAAGTATTTCTTCTTTTTCCTCTGAATATGCTGCTTCTTCACCAAACCATGAACGATGGAAATCATTCTTGTATCCAACTGTAAAATGATAATCGGTAATTGCCGTGTTGAAGCAAGATTCTTCAACCTTAGGGAATAACTCGAATGAATTCTTCGTTATCTTCCTTGCATTAGCTTCAACCGCTTCCATCGCTTTATTATGGTATTCAGATTTAGCATTAATGAAAAATAGATTTCCTAATACAATATCGTTTTGTTGCTCAAATATTATATATTTAATGAGTTCAGCGATATCAGCTGAATATTGTGTCAATCCAGATTCAATCGGAATATGAATAATATTGAGACCATTTACTTTTCCGTATAAATCTCCCTTAAGAAGATCAATAACTCTATGATCCAACTGATACACTATCAGTGTATCATTACAAAGAATATATCTACCATCTATTACCTGGAAGAAATCAGACGGATTAGCCGTAACCTCTACATCGTGTAAGTGTAATTTCATTTTATAATACCTCCATAATTTAATCAAGATTTCAAATATATATTATATACAGGTGACGCACGATAGAAATTTAAAGGAGGGATTACATATGAATATATTCCGTGTTACGGATGAATTACCGATAACTCATCCATCAAAGTTGGGTTTAGGTCCATTCGCCAAATTACTTGGTGGTATTGGCTGTTCAATTGGGAATAACCTTGATGAGTGGTCAGATGAACTTGAAGCAGAGCTTGAAGAAAAAAGAAAAATGCGTAAAATCGAGCAGCTTCAAAGAGAAATTGCAAAGGAGGAGATGCTTAGACGGAGACAAATGAAAAATGTTCATCCGCTTTATGATAATGATGAGTATCTCGAATTGTTAGAGAATATAAAACTCGCAAAGCAGATGGAACGAGAAAGCGGTCGTAGATTAAGCAATTATGATTTGAAAAAGATGGGTATCTACGATTTGTATGATGATTATGATTTTGAAGATGAAGAAGAGGAAGATGAAACTATGAACGAAATTAAAAAGCTCAAAAAGAAATTAGAAAAGCTTGAAGCAAAGGCGAAGAAAATTGAGAAGAAATCCAAAAAGAAAAAGAAGAAAAAATAAATCTCGATTTTCTCAATAATATGAAAAGAAGTGCATGCGTGGATTATTCATGCGCTTCTTTTTTCTATGATCCACGACAAATTAATAATCTGAATATTAATTAGAATTTGAGGTGAGATAAACATGCCTGAAATTAAAGGTACGCTTAAGCGTAAAAACGCATCGAATGATCAGACACTTACTGACATCCTCCCTGAAACAGATATTTCTTGTGTGAGAGGTTATGAGACTGATGTTGCAAGTAAACTTGCAGGTAATACAGTCCGGCAAACTGATACCTGGTTTTCAACCAACAATCCGACTCTTCTCAGTGGTCAGTATGGTATTGAAACCAATACTGGATATGCTAAAGTCGGAGATGGTACAACTGCATGGAATCAGCTGCCTTACATTTCTTCACCAAATGCTGTTGCAAATATGACAATAGAAATTGATGAGGGAACTGGCTATGAAACCCAGATGAATGGGGCAATGTACCTGGAAGTGTACAATGAGCAGACCGGGCAGTATGAAGTCGTTGCGGAATAAAAAATATACGATAAGAGCTAAGCTCTTATCGTATATTATCAGCCGGCTGGTAAAATTATTTACCGTCCTGCTTCTTTTTCTTTTCCTCTTCTTCTTCGATCTGGGTGCGCTTATAATCAACGCAGCTCTTGTTCTGGCAGCGTTTCTTTTCATCCAGTTTCTTGAAGCAATACGGGCAACGATCTGCGAGTGCCATATCGATTTCCTCCCTTATTATGCCACGATGATCTGATCCGGCTTAGTGATTTCACCGTTCTCAATCTTCGTGAGATTTTCGTCATATACATCGAGAACATGCTGACGCTCAGCCTGCAGTTCCTCAATGACATCGGTAGCAGACGGATTGACTGTTTTGATCTTCATGATTTCTGCATCAATCTGATTCAAAGAGCTATCACACTGGCCTTTAGCCATGTTTGCCAATTCCGTTTTCGTGTAAACACGAGGCGGTGCAGAAACCGGACGACCAGTCTGCGGATCACGAATATAGCCAGTGCCATTGTCACCCATGCCCTTGTTATTCGTGTAGTATTCCCACTCATCCTGAGTGAGTTCAACCCAACCCTCTGCCATTTTACGTTCTTTTTCTTCTTTAGTCTTGTAGTTTACTCCTTCGAGCAGAAAACCTTCCGGTTTACCCTCAGGGGAGAATTTACCAAGATAGCGATTTACAATTGCCATTCCTGATAACCACCTTTCTTATTTATTGATTTTCTTATTAGAATGTATTGCGTTTAAGCAATTACAAATCTGTCAGTTATATATTTAAATATCACGTCCTTTGAGCTTATCAATTGCAGTCAATAAATCTTCAAGTTGTTTATGGATGTATACTGCTTTAGTTACACCAACGCCTGCATGACCAAGTATTTTCTTTATCGCCATTTCATTTGCATCTACACTGTCTAACAATGTAGCACATGTATGCCGAGTCTCATGAATAGAATGATTCATTTGAACCTGATCCATTACATTTTTGAACATCGTCCTGAAACGAGGATAATTCTGAAAATACTCTCCACGCTTTGTTGTAGCGAGATATTCAAATTTCATACGTTGTTTGAAAAATCGTTTTAAATCATTATGAATCGGAACTAAACGATTTCTCCCTGCTTCAGTTTTACTTTCCCTGACGATAAAATATCGAGAATCCAAAAATACATCTTCGTGCATTCTTACTCTCAGAAACTCAGAAACACGAAGTCCAGTGTATATCAGTACAAGAACTAAATCTACGTTTTGATATCGCCCAACAAGGCTCCATAGCTTACGTATTTCTTGTACACTGAAAGGTGTCTTTATCATCACAGGTCTATTTCTATCGATCTGTAACATGGGTGCATAATTAAATTCAGCCCATTCATTTTTAATAGCGAAATCGCATAGTTGCCCCACGAGATTCTTAAATTTCTTTTGGGACGAATAATGCAATCCCTGCTTACGTATATCATTAATACAAGATTGCCATTGACGATATTTAATTTTTGTAAATGGCCAATTGTAGTAGGGCTTGGCTTGTTGATATGCAATTTCGTATCCATTGATCCCACCTTTAGATAACCCAGGATAATGCTGCTCAGCCCACATTTCTTTGATTTCGTAGAGCTTGTATCCTCCCATTACAGCACGAAGGATATCAGTGAAAAATCCATGTTGAACAGTCATAATCTCTCCTCCTTAAAAGTTAATACGTAATTCACATATCAATATAATATATACTCGAAAATCAAATTGATTTTCAAATATATATTATATTTTCGGTAAAACTAAATTATTTTAAAGGAGAGATCTATTATGAATCCAGCACAACTTAAAAAGCTTATCAAATTCCATGGAAAGGGCAATGCATTTTCCGCAAGGAATAACAGCAGTTTTGAATTCACCCTTGAGGATGAATTCGGTAAGAAGACGACATTCATATTTGAAATGCCGATGAGTACAGTCAAGGAATATATCGCGAGGAATCCGGAAATCAGCGATAAATACGTGATATGTATTTCACATTTTCATGAGGATCACGTTGGTGGGTTGGGAACATTCTTATTTTGGTTACTGTATGCTAAACATGTAAATATTTTTGATTCAAAGAATCTTGTTATATTGACATCATCTGTTGAAGATATGAGCCAATACTTAAAACTCACAACGGGTATTGATGTAACGAATAGCATCAATAAAATTTCGTTGACATGCCATTATGAACATAATAGTGGCTTAAGAAAATATTGGATTGCTATAGATACAATTCCCGTTGAGCATACTACTAATATGAACTGTTGTGGCTTTCTGGCTTCAGTGGGTGACGAAGGTTTTAAACACAAATGTACTTTCTTCTATACTGGGGATTGTAATTACTTACCAATTAAAATCATTGAAAAATTCAAAGATCATACTATTGATTTTATGATCACTGAAATGACCAATGTCAAAAGTCCTGTACATATGAACCCTGAATGTTTCACTGGATTCGTTACAGGAGAAGACCTAATGGAAGACAGAATCGTTGTAACACATTTTGGTGACGGTGAAAAAATTGTGCTCAGTGCCAATCGCGTTAAAAATGATTAAATGAATGGGGTGATATCGATTGCTAATTAAGCAAAACGAAAATTCGTATATAGCGAATGATTTCTTAAAGTTAGAGGTTATAAATAATATACGAATTATCCATCGTACAACGCGCTTTAGTGAAGATACAATGACCCTTATTTGCTTTAGTGATCTCTGCAAAGCATTAGGGTATCGAGATTACAAGGGACAGAAAAATACAAAGTTGAAAGATGTTCCAAAGTATTTTATCAATAAAAGTGATATCTCTGAATTCCCTAAAAATTATAAGCAGAAATGGATTACTCTAAATCCTGGATATATCTTTATCAACAAATCAGACGCAGTCGATTTCATCAATAAAGCTCATAAAGATTATCGTAAGCGTGAACGTATGTTAAATATTATGGAGGGAAATTATGAAAACTAGAGTACTTGATGGCGAAAAAATTAAAGAAATTCGGAAGAAACGTAAGTATACATTCCAACAAATGGCAGACGCACTTGGTATATCTAGAAGGGCATATCAAGCTTATGAACGTGATGAATCCGAGCCCACATTAGCGGGTTTAGCTGCACTCGCAAATATTCTCAATATAAGGGTAGATGAACTGCTTCTTACCGATACAATTAGATTTAATCTTATATCAGACAAAGCAGATTTAATAACTAATGATTTTGTATCTGATGTTATACAAAGCAATACTCTCAATAAAGCTAAACAATTCCAACTTGTATTAACAGTTTGGAAGGAAATCACAAAATTTTTATTTAGCAAAGGATGGATTAATAATGACTGAAATGTACTTAGTATTAGGCACGCGTGTATGCAGTGATATCCCGGATGCCATTGCATTATTTAAAGATAAGGATGACGCTAATAAGTTCATAAAATCAAAAGATGAAAGATTGAAAAATTATTTCCCAGACACGCTTGTTATCAAAACGATGGTAGTTGAATAAAAAATAACCAACCACGATTCTCTCGTGGTTGGTTATTTTTTTACTGGATCATAGTATTATACGTCTGCATGGTTTGCAAGAATTGTTGGAATTTTTCTTCTGTCGGGAGCTGGTGGTTCGCAATCATCATATTAAACCAGGCCAAGCGTATTTGATCGATATTGTTATTTTGAATAATCTGCTGAGTGTACTGGGTCGGTTTGAAACTCTCCGTTACCTTATAACCGGCTTTGGTAACTTCCGTAGTACGGGAATATTCATAACCGTTATCAATCGCCTTGTTACGGCTCTTTTCAGCACTCGCTTCGCAGATCAAACCAATAACGGCGATTCCTCCAAATATAAGTAGAAACGGCATATACATATCGCCTCCTTTCTTAATTCATATCGATATCCAGCTCCATGTGGTCCTTATTGAGATGGGTTTCGATCGTCTCCATGCAATCCATCAACATGCATTCCATATTCACATACTTTTCTTGGATTCCTCCATCACCGTAAATCCGTTCAAGGATTTCAGCTTGATCACTGCACTTTTGGAATGACGTGACTGATAGATTCTTATTATAGAACCGGTCGTCATCTGTTACATTTAGAACGCACCATTCTGGGATTGTATCAGCTTTGAGTTCTTCTTCAGACGGATACTCTTTTTCGGCAACGACTAAACCAAAATTTTTCCCATAATAAATATCAACGTCCCATCCACTTTCATGGTGAAGGCGGAGTTTATGGATACGATGTTTTGTCATATTGATCATATCCAATGCATCCTTTGGCGGGATAGAATACTCGAACTCATCACGGGTCGCACCTTTACGAGGACCCTTGACATTGATCTTAGAAGCAATATCATTATAACGGATAGTGCCCTTAAGCCAACCAGTGAGTTGAATCGGCGCCATGATATTAACGCGAACGGCATGTTCATCCGCCGTATTGAGGTAACCTTGAGTAACGATTTTTGCTTTTTGGAATTTAGAAGTATCAATTCGATTCATATCGACGATGTACTTCACTTCAATTTCTTTTGCCAATTTTTCTCATCCTTTCTTATTTCATAGCAGCGGCCGCTTCTTTTATGCACTGAATGATATAGTCCTTGCCCATATCGATATTATCAGGCGTAACCATGTTTGCCGCAATCATTTTATACACCGTATCGCCATCAGGAACAATTATAGCTATTATCATAGCTATAATACCAGCTATAAACCACTTAATTGTGGTTTTATGCTCGATACCCTCTTCATCTTCATGGGCAAGGCATACTATTGATACAAAGACTGATCCTAAAGCGATCAAAGAACTTGCAAGTACGACTTTATTAGCAATCGCTGCTAAATAAAATGACCAAGGTGATATTATCGGTTGCATTTTTTACCCTCCTCATTTACACTCGATTTAAACCGTAATTGATGCTGATATTTTCCTTTTCTGCCTTTTCGTATTTTCTTTTGCACACCTATTATATATGAAAGTCTAGCATTGTACGCATCAGATAATACATCGTAATTGGGTGGGGTTCCTCCACAGCCATAGGTTGCGTTCATCGCGAACTTGTACACTGCCTGTTTACGAAGATAATACCCAGCAATAATTTTTGCGGCTTTTCTACGACCTGCTTTTCGTTCAAACATGCATATTCACCACCCTTACGCCAAAATGTTTTCTAGCTAGCATTTTTTGTCCATCAACTGTATTTACATTTAATCTGCAATATTTTTTACGAATGAATAAATACATCATATGGTTCGCTCTAACTAGCATAATTTTACGCTCGTGGCATGGTTTCTCATTTACTATTGGTCTTTTTAATTCATAAACTCGTTGTTGGCACATCATACCTTTTCACTCACTTTCATTTACTATATATGGTTTAAAATATATAGTATGTCCTAGTTCGAATCCAAGCTGATTATAAAAGGCATCTTCACTTGGAAATTTTGATATATTTTCTGGCGTTGAATAATGAGTGATAATCATCATTTCTACGCGTTCCCAACTAGGAAATACCATGCCAATACATAATGACACTGCAAATATAATACTGCATATAAATGTAATTTGATCCCTGCGTATTCTATTCTCATAATCGAAAAGTCTAAAAACTAAAGCCATTCCTGAGATAAAAGCTGTAGATAATACAATAACACGTATCATACTTGTAATGTGTATCAGTATTGGTATGTACCAATCAGTAATCATCGTTTTTCACCTCACTTTCATTTCGTTTTTATTATTTGGACTAAATCTTTTACTAGATTTAATAATTCATCACGACCTAATTGTATATTATCAGGTGTGAGAAAACTTGCGGCTATCATCTTGTACACAGTATCTGGACTCGGGGTAATAATAGCGATGCCAGCTGTTATTAAAAAGTATATAAAATATTGGCGTGTTCTATGTGAATCGCATTCACCCTCCATATCAGATGCTATAAAACTAAGTGTTGTTAATATTCCAAAAACAACACTGAGCATTATGCATATAGCACCTAAACTATTACTTAGATCTACAAGATAAAACAACCACGGTGATATTATTGGTTCCATATATCATTCACCTCCTTTACTACTATATAATATATATTTAAAATGTATTTTAATTTTTGAATAATTAAAACATCTGCTTAAATCAAGAAAGGATGGTGTAACCAATTATGTGTGCTATTCCTGGTTATAACAAAATTGATCTCGATGTTGACGACAAAGCAGTTATCGAGGCAAAGGTTGAAGCGCTGAAAGCTGCACTGGAAAAGGGTGACATCGATCGTGATGCGTACGCCGAAGAGAAGATGCGGGTTGAACAGGAAATCGCTGATCGCGGCTTGAACTACGCATTCAACTGGTAAAAAGTTACATTATCACAGGAAAGAATTAATACTTATTCTTTCCTGTGATAAAAACATGAGGTGGATAATATGAAATACAAAGAATTCTGTAAATTAAAAGCTAACGACCCGAACGTAAATATGTATCCCAAACCAACAGACGCACAAGAGGGTCTCAATATTTTACAAGATGCAATACTTGGTGAAGATTGGTATATTACTGACCCATTACCTAATAAACAAGCCAACACTGAAATTGTTGGATCAATACTTCGTGAGGTTGAGGATCTTGAAGATGAAATAAAAATACGTGGCTATATCATTGCTGGTTTATTCATTTTATGTGTAATATTAATCATATTTTAGCATATCAAAACTGAAATAATTACAAAGAAATTGGATGGTACCAATTTCTTTGTAATATATTAAGTCAATAATGCCCTTTATCGACATCATAACTGCAATCGGTATAATATCCGCAGCGATCGCATTTGTACATACGCCCGCCTTGGGAATCCATATCATAGCATCTTAACTTTGCACCGCAATTAATACATACTCCATGATTAAATCGGCGTTTTTCTTTTTGTTTTGTATTATGGCACCCAATCATTATGACTACCATAACAACAAATCCAAATAGTAAAACCATAGTCTTGTCATCCATAATTATACATCTCCTTCAAAAATAATCTACTATAAAGTTAGAAGAAAAATAAATATTTAGGAAAAGGAAGAAAAAATAACGGAGCCGTAGCTCCGCTATTTACTGTGCATTAACAATTGCTAAACCGCTTACATACTGTTCCATTTTGTTTTTGAACTCTGGTATAGTTAAACGATTGCGATTGCTAAAATTCCACGAATGGAAATCCGTCGCCATTGCAGCAGTCATTACTGCAGGATCGCCTTTGATCAATCCGGTGAATTGCATCATTACGCCATCAAACGTAAACGTGAATACTCCCTGAAGCATTTCGGGATCCATTTTAATTTGATGGATCAATACTTCAAAACGATGAGGACCACGATGTGCCGTATTATTGTGACTGCTCGGATTCGGATTATTCGCATGTGCGTATGCATACATTGTTTTCTACCTCCTTAGATTAATATTCCTGCATGTCACCAAAACCTTCAAGCTCGTCTAATAAGAGCCTTGAACCAGGCAGCGGCTTAAACTGATGGCTAAATTTGCATACGCAATATACGTATACACCATCAACTTTGAATTCCCAGCGATTGCTGGAATATTCAAGTTTACCTTGACCTTTCTTGCAATCGCCATACCAGAAATTACGGAACTCTGGAATTTCTTGAGCAATCGATACAGGCCAGCGGAAGGTGTCTTTCACGTTCCAGCTGTATTCATCCTTTGTGCTAATAGTACGGGTAATATCTGCACAAATACCGAATACGGAACCATTACGTAATTTTCTGCTCATTTCCATGATATACACCATGCCCTTTCTGGCGGATCATAGTAAATTCCGCCACACGTGTAGAAGAGATCTCACTATCACTTCTTTCTTACTGATATAATATATATTTGAAAATGCTAAAAAGACGATTTTCATATTTTAATAAAACTTGAAAGGTTCAATATGATCGGATATCGAAATAAGAAAAAAATAAACCCAGGCGAATTGCCTGGGTTTATTTAAAGTGATACGTGGGATTGTGGGTTAGTCATCAAACCATGCAGTGAAGTCCATGCCCAAATCATCTAACCACGTTTTACCGTCGTAGTGGATTTTAATTTCTCCCGGATTAATCTGGCAGATATCATTGTTTTCAACCGCATTCATAACTTTAGTAAAAACATCAGAAATTATGTTGAGTTTCCCCTTTAATTCTTCAGTCGTTCCTTTGAATGCAAGTCCTGCCCAATACATAAATCTTGGCTTGTCTCCAGAATAACTGTGCGATTCAACATTCACACCGTTGATTCTTAACTCACGGACTAAGAAATAATTTATGATAGTTTTAACTAGGAGTTTATTCAATTTGCCATTCACCGTGACGAAAACATCTTTATCTAAATACGATTTAGCCAAGATGTATTTATCCACATACTCAGGTTTATTAGCAATTTTTCCAATGACATCTGGAGCGTCCAATAGATCAGTTTTCAAATCAACAAGTACGATATTACCGGACTCGGTGATATCAACATCATCGATAGATCCATAGAGATTACCATAGTAATCTTTATTAGTGTCAATCTTGATGCAAACACACGCCATGAGATTGATAAAACGAGACCTGAAATAACCTAAACCTGCACGATCTGGATTGTAATCTGCAAATACAGTATCAACCATTTCAAGAGTTGCATCCAGCAATTTGCTAGCAGCATCAAAAGGACGGTTGATAATCATCGCAAGTGTTTCAACTGCAGTTTGACGATCTTTATACGGTTCTGTAACATGAGTGCAATACGGCTCTGCCTTCTCCTGATACTTTCTCACTGCCTTTTCCCACTTAGTTTCAGTTTTGCCATCGGCGTTTTTACTAACCAATTGGCTACTAGGCTTAAAATGCTTTTCAAGTTTAGCAATGCGACGCTGAACTGTATATAGGTCGCTGAAATTAGCAAGGTTCTCAAACACCAATACCTTAGTTTCAATATTCGCGCCGCAGAGTGCCTCATTGGTTTTAAACTCATCATCATACACAACTAATAATGAGTTAATGTCGCGATGGGATGAACCATAATGATCCCGAACAAGTGCGATTGCATTTATTGCAATCTCATATCGGTTAGAATCTTCCTTCGGATTCTGTGTACTCATCGAGTGATTCAGATAATTAAGAATGACGTAAGTGTCTTTTGCATTTGTACATAACATTTTACTTTTCTCTCCTTTTCTTAACTAGAAATTAATACTTGTGGAATTGCCGTGTATATAATATATATTTATAATTAGAATTGAATAATTCGATTATCCCCTGATTTTACAGTGTTCATGCCAACCATCCACGGTTGTCACGATCTTCCAAACTTCTAATTGATCTTTATCAGTATGCTGATTATAAATCCGTAAAGCTTGCTCCTTAATCGGTGTATTAATAACCGCTTTGTGATCGTTTGGATCCCACACACTATATAGCATATCTTTTACGGGTACATCCATTTATAATTCCTTCTTTCATTATATAATATAAATACTAGATTGTTATTAGGAAAAGAAAAAAATATCCGAGCGTTTATAGCCCGGATATTTTTTGGTTGAAGATTAATTTTCTTCTGGCTGACTAGGTATCGTTACAATCAGAATCCAATTATTGAAATCAACGCTGTAGCCTTCTTTTTCGAAATGATCATGAAGATGTTCGATTGCCCCTTGGAATTCGTCACTTCTGTTTCCGCAGTCCAATTTAAACTTAAATTCGTCGATGCCGCCATTGATGAATTTTTCTTGATATATTTCGAACGCGTCATCGATAGTTTTGAAGAGAACATCTACCTGTATACGATGCTTGTCGATATATTGCTTGGTGAAGCCCACTTCACAATTGTCGATGTCCACTTCAATATGGCATCCTTTGAGGTAAGCGATGCTATCGGGAGTAAGAGAACCGAGATTGTCGATATGGATCTTTCCATCGAACGGGTATTTGATATGTTCTTTCGTTACTCGTTCTTTTATAAAAGATGCCAGCTTACGGGACTTCTCAGCGGTATTCTTTCTCTTCAGCATTTCCATTGCACTTAACATAGTTATCACCATGCCCTTTCTGGCGGATCATAGTAAATCCGCCACACATGTAGAAGAGATTCTTATTATTTCTCTTCTTTCTTACGGATATAATATATATTTGAAAATACCAAAAAGACGATTTTTTGGAAAAACACAGTGGACAACTCTAACAGTAGATGATTCATATATTGATACAAGTGACTCTGTATATGATTATTTATGTGTACCCAAACCAATAAATATGGATACCATAAGTATTTCAGCTATTCCATTTGCTTTACGTAGAAAATATACTCCGTATATAGGACCATATGGATATTCTGTCCAAAGTATAACTATTAATGATGTCAGCTCGTTTTCTATAAGTTATCATAAAGATAATAGATCGATAATGAATACATATTACTATTATTTTATAGCTATTGGATATTGAAGCTTACAGTGGTATTCAGATATAGTTAATGATTTATCAAGTATTAGTACTCAATTTCCGCTAAGTATTACATTACCTGTGTCTGGTACTTATACGTTCTTGCGGCAGCCGACTTCAGTCCCCGCTATATTTAATAGAAAGGATTCATCCGGAATGGTATATGGTTCAACTATACATTTCACTACTAATATTAGCACAGAGTTTTTCGCTATGGTTATAGGTAAATAAATATACAGTGGGGAAATACATCTGATGTAATATTTGCAAGTGTTCTTATACACGATGATTTCCTCTCGATAGGTGTAGCTTAACGAGAGGAAATTTATTTAAAATTTTAATATTCGCATCCCTGACTACTACATAGACCGAAAAACGGTAGTCAGAGATGCGAATATAACGTCAATATAAAATTTTAAAATACGATTTTTATGTTTTTAAATTAGATATAACCAACTGCTAAATATGATATTGATAAGTCACCCGATACAACAAATTTGCTATCATTAGAATCATATGCAGAAAATGCAAATTTATAACGATTATCCCCATTTTCTAATGTAACAAGGCTGGGATAGCTATGTGCCATTACACATACGACCAAATAATTCATTGGTGCAATATTATAGTTTATGGTCCATCCTTCGGTGCTACTATATGTTATAGTTGAACGACACCTCCACTGTTTTTTTCATTCCGTCATTAAAACCATTACGACATAGGACCTGACATCAAGGTTAGATTTAGTAGTATAATCGTTATATGTAGATGCAGTTAATCCAATTTGGACCTTTCCATCACCATATCCTGGTATAACCTGTGGTAATACACAGTACAAATCATATGCGTTGCCCTGGCTAAAAATAGCGCATACTATAGAATTATTTACGTATATAGGCATATTTAGCCACGCATTCCATACGCTTGATATATTCTGAAACTGTATGGTGCCACTATTATCGCGTTTCCAATACTCATGCGTCCACTGTGAAAATCTCAACGTCCTATAGCTATTACATTAAAACCAACTTTCCCATTAGTAATTCCAGTATCTGTCGCTTTTTTGGTTATTACAGTACAACTTGATACATACTCAGCATATACTATTGCTAAACCCGGAGGATCGGGCCATCCTTTTGCTATAGCCATTGTAGCTATTTCACTTGAGAATGTTATAGGAAAATTAACACTCCACTGATGCCAAGTCCCGGTGTTTAAACCAACTCTGGTGTAATCAGTATTGAGGCTAGTATACGATGTGGAAACATCGCCTCTAACGCGTGCCCACTGTTGAAAAAACAGAAATAACCCAGAACTGCATAAAATGCAGTTCTGGGTTTCATTAATCGTGTTTTACGATATTCGTTTTTCCTAAGTATGGCAATGTAACACGTAAGACATCCGATGCAATTGATTTGTTTTCAACTTTAACCCAAATCAATTTATTATCCTTATCTCGTTCAGCTACATACCAGCTATTATCGTTATATTTAAATCTAAACGTATATGGCTTTCCTTTCTCATCATTTGCGCTTGTATAACGCCATACAATGCAATTAAACTGATGATATTTATCTTCTTTATCGGGATAGAAGAATGAATCCGTATCAACCACATACTTATCATACTTAATTTCCTCAAATGCAGTGATATATTCTGCATGGGTAATAGAAGATGATCCAACCATAATCGTACCCAATGCAAGTACTGTACCACAGATGAGATTTTTCATTTTCATAATTTTATGACTTCCTTCCTTATATAGAGAATTTACTAATATTAATGTGTTGAAAGCAAAATAAGAAAATAGATAACCCCGAAAATCATGAGTTATCTATTTTCTTAATCATAGTTTACCAACATATTGCAAATACTTGGTATGATGCATCGACATCTTTTTTTCGTATAAACGCGGATATGACGTCAGGGGCATTAGAACCGCTACTTATCGTTAGTATTCCTTGATATGATAAATCTGTACCGCGGTGTTCACCAAATACATGAGCAGTCAATGTTGGTGGTTTTAACGGTAATAAAAAATCTTTTTCCATAGTACTATTAGAAGCAGGAACGTTAAACACCGTCCACTGTATGATTAATATCCCACTACAATAACACCGACCGTATTTTGATGGCTGGTATTATCAGTAGATGGAGTTCTAGCTATTGATAAAGCATCCTTATACGGGAAACCTTGGTAAGCTGGAGGGGTTTCATTCTCGTTAGCACCAAAGGTGATCATTGAGCAACATACACCACTATGCAGAAAAGCCAAAGGATATGGTACCAATACAGAAGATTTCTTATTGGAAACAAAATCCGATATATTAGTATATATCATCCACTGTTGAAATATACACAAACCTGCAGTAATTACTGCAGGTTTGTGTATATATTTAAAATGTAATATTCACTACCATTGCGCCTAAACAATCCGCAGTGAAATCTCCACCATCCCATTTATTATCAACCCATTTTTCTTTAGCCGCACCAATTGCGATAGTTGTAGCAGTTCCCCAGAATTTATTCATACCACAATTCTTCTGGAGCTGATCATTAATTATATATGAAACTGCAAAGTGTGCTGCTCTATCTACACCAATTTTATCTTGTAAATCATGCCAATTATGACTCCCTACGTATAATGCACCAACTGTTGCAACAGCTGCTACTGCAGGAATTACAGATTTCGATTTCTTGTATTCCTTAAAATCTTCTGTCATTTCTGCACTAACACGTTTCATTTCAGCTGTTGGCTCATTACTAATTTTTGCGGTTTGGGATGCTGATACTTGGTCTTCTTGCACCACCTTTGTATCTTTCTTCTCCTGAGTCGATACAACCTGCTGTTTAACAGGCTTATCTTCTTTCACAGATTGATCAGTTGGTGATGCTAAAGAAGTTGTACATATGAGCATCAAAATTGATAATAGGAATATAATTCGTTTTACCACATTGATCATTTCCTTTCCGTTATTTTAATTTACGAAATTGTGGCTAATAATTTATTATATACATTACATCTATATAAATATTATGAGGTGTGTGGCGAAATAGGTAAAACGTTACATTGCACGGGTGCACACCGGCGTGTACATTATTAGACCTATATGATATAGCTCTATAGGGCTTTTGATGGTTGCGGGTTCAAGTCCCGTCACACCTCCCATATTATCCGTCATGTATCCAAGTTGGTTAAGGCAGGCCACAGCAGGTGGTGGCTCGTTCTTATATAGGACGCTCACTGGTTCGATTCCAGTCATGGCGGCACATATTTAAAGTTAATATCAGAGAATGGAATATAATTCCATTCTCTGATATTTTTTACATCGCCGGAATAGCTACAGGTTGTGGATGTAATACGTCCATAATTCCGTCGGATATTTGCTTGTTTTTCTTTTCTTCTTTTGCTTTTTCTTTTTCCCGGATTGCTTTTGGTACAAATTTTTCTGCATATCTACTGAATTCCCCACGGAAATTCTTTGTAAGTACACACTTTGCACCAAAGTACGGTTCTGCTAAATATTCTCCATATTCAACGAATACAGCATTATCACCTCTATTATCTTTTTGCTTGCTATCACCAATCATTACAACATGACATACATCATAGCATCGTGTAAATATCAATGACAGAGATTCATAATCGCAATTTTGTGCTTCATCAATACAAACCCCTGCTTTTTCAATATTGATTCCACGCAAGGTTGAATCTGTTGTAAGCACAATCAAACCGTTATATACCATTTCATCTACCGTTTGCCACGTATATCCAAGTGTTAACATAGCTTCGTAAAATGGCTGCCAGAGGGCTTTCGTTTTCTCATCTATATCGCCAGGGAGAAAACCATTCTGCAAATATCGTTGAGAAACTTTCTGGATATAAACGATCTTATCTATTTCATTATTTGCAAGGAGATCAAGTAATGCTGCAATCGTGGTAAGAGTTTTACCAGATCCTGAACATGATTCACAAAATGTAAATGTCTTTTCCTTGATTGTATGGAACATAGTCTTTTGTTCAGGAGTAAAACGCAGATAGACCCGATCACGATCCTTGTTATTTTTCAGATCGAAATTCTTCTCACTTACTTTGCCGTACGCCATAACTCAACATTCCTTTCCATTTAGGATTTTAACGGTTTATGTTAATTATGGGAATGTCCAGTATTTAAATGAGAATGAATTTCTTTTTTAATTATAAATAAAATCCAGTCAATATGAATTCAATGGTTCTGCTTGGACCAGACGTGGCAAATGTTATCCAATCATTGCCACCTCGTCCTCGACATACGCAATTTTCACCGAAAGCGCTTCCACTGTGATATAATGCAGATGCCAAGTAGAATCTTGCTACATCAATTACAGGAGTCCAGGTTCCTTCATATGTTGACTCAGTGGTAGCAACATTTGATGTTTTAGTAAAGCCCCACTGTTGAGTTCAGTACCCTACAGCTATCCAACTTACATATTTATGAGTTTGCTGTGTTTTTATAGTTAATTCAGAGAAAGAAGCTATATAAAAACTATAACCATTATTGGCGGCATCACCTTCTATAGATCCACCCAATCCTATACGCATAAGAAAAAGATATAGGGAATTGCATAGTTCCTTGATTTTCTGGAATTCCTAGACGACCCCACTGTATTCAGTTATTGGCTTGAAATGCAAACCAAGTCAATCTACGATCTCTAACAGCATTCGGCCATGTTATTCTTATCTGGAAACCTCCGCGATCTGGACTGTATTTAAGCTCAGCTTTTGCATACGGAGTTGCTTCTCCCATAATTGGATTGGTTAAAACGGTTGCATATGATTTAGCAAATTGAATAGGAAACGGTATGAAAAATTCATGCTGTGTCGAAGCGGATGATGAATCTGTCCAATACATCCCCCACTGTTGATTTTCTTATCAATACCCTAGAGCAATAAGTTCATGCCCGCAGGTGCCAGTACCAAGCCATGTTATCATATATTGGGTCTTATCAACAGAATAACATGGATAATTTAGCCAACGTAAATCAGTTGCTATATTTTGATTAATAGCATAATTATTAGTTGTATTTACATGCTGCAATGACATGAAACAGTTATTTGGAAACGATATAGGTAAATTATGATAAACTGTTCTAGCCGTATTTTCACCATCTTTAGATATAGAGTCGCACATCCACTGTAGAATGAGGCCTCCGAATAGTTGACCAAAACAAATATAACCATTTGTAGTGATCGAGTACCTTACCCCAAGTGCCTCTAAAGTCTCTTCTCCGATCGCCGTAATGACATCCGAAGCAAAATTTTGTATATCCCCACTTGAATGTTTATGGCTTGCTGCCGCAGCTTCGATGGCAGATCTTGCTTGAGTCGTCGTAGCGGACTTCAAAAGCAGCGATATGAGACCAGCCAATGCATTATCGCCATTTTTCAGCTGGTCGATTTCAGTTTCGGGATGAATAATTTCACCCGTTCCTTTTCTTTTCCATCTTGATTTCAAAGAAGACATTTATAATCATTCCTTTCTTGAAATTATTTGTTTATTTTAATCATTTACGATAATGTGGAATAAATTAAAAAGCATTCAGGATGAGGCTTCGTTCCTCATCCTGAATTTATCATATGCGATTAATCCTGGATTTCCAGTACCACATCATCAACGCCTTTTTCATCGTATGTACCGTCATCTTTCATGACTTCAACGATAAGACCATTTAACGAGCCATTGCGGCCATTTGCATATTCCAGATTATTGTAGCTGGTTTCACCATCGCCGATTTTGAAATAATTCGTATCGGTTTCATATGCAATGACACCTGCTTCGATGATAGAGTCATCTGATGCAAAATTTGCAGCAGTATTTCGAATTGTTGCTTTACCGATACTGGCATCCATAGCATCTTCCAAACCCTCAACCAATTCAGCTTCTGTTGTAAGATGCGCTTTTGTCAGAGTGCCATTGTAGTCGACATAGAGTTCGCCCTTAATAGCCATTATTTATTCACCTCATCTTTATATCAACTGTCAAATCCATTGATCTTAACATATGCTTTTGCCCCAGTAGGAGCTTCATATGCAGCCTTAAGTGCACCCAGATTCAATGTTGCGACGGTACCACCATCTTCTGTCTGTATCTGGCTCTGATCATCAGATACAACCTGAACGTATTCAGGATTACCATCATTACCAGATACTGCATAATGTAGATAATTCCAAGGGGTTACACCGTCACCAATTTTAATCTGGAGTGTATCAGATTCAATACCAAATTGCCCACGTTCAAGTACCAAATCTTTTTTCTTCAAAGATTTTGCGGTATCATAGATCGCTTTAGGCGCACATGCCTGGATCATTTCAACCAATTTCATGAGTAATTCTGTAAGGGTAGTTTCTCCCGCAATAGCGGTACCACCAATTGCAGCATCCACAATGATATCACCAGAGCTACTCTCGAAATGTACGGTCACATATTTATCCGGCGTATTTTCAGGCTTGAATCTAAATTTTGTATGCAGAACGATTTCTTTCCCCGTATCTGCCATGTTTATCACCTGCCTTAATTTGATAATAACATTAATGAGTTGTTCGAAACTGGCTATAATTGTTGATTTTTATTTAGAATGGGACAATGAGTTATACAAATATAGTTTGAAAGGAAGTGCTTTTATATGGAAGCAAAACGAAAAATTTATCAGGTTATGGGATGGGTAACGATAGGAATGGGAGATTATGATTTTATGACCCCTATCTTTACGTGCAGTACAAGAAAAGGTGCAGAAGAGTACCAAAGCTTTTTAGAAAAAATGGTTCGAAAACGATGAAAATATGGGTTTTATATTCAAACCGGATGTAAATAAATTTGCAGTAGATACTGGAGTTGGTATCGATTTAATACCATATAGAGGATTCAGTATACGCGAGATAGAATTGGTTGATACCTGCTTCCCATCAATAAAAGAAGCTGAGCAGTATTTTATGAAAAAGCAATCAGGCGAAGTAACTGCATATAACGATGTTTTACCATCATACGGAGTATCACGAAATTTTTTAGTTAAAGATTTATTAAATACGTATAAGGCTTCAATAAAAAAGTCGAGTAACTAAATATATGGAAAAGGAATATTGTAATACCAAGACATAAAAGGAGAATCATAAATATGAAAAGAAAAAAGAAATGTAATCAAGGCATACAAGCTGATGAAAGTGATGAACCTCAAAGCAATTCACAGATTCATTGCATACGATATGCAGCATAATCATGAATCGGCTGTTATACTAATAAAAGAAAGAAATAGCCTTAAAGAAATGACATTAGCAATTGAAACAGGTAATTTTTCTCCAATAGTTTCTACAGCGCTACTTATATTTAAAAATATTTTGTCTGCAATTGGCCCATCGAGAGAGTATATTTAATTAAAAATACAAAAACATATAAGTATTTATGGAGAGTTGATCCTTTTGAATGCAGTTTATCACACTCTGTCTTCATTGGAATTAAACATTTATCCCACGGCTTTTAAGCCGTGGGATAAATGTCCCCAAAAACACAGTGGATGCGAGAAGTTTTAAATACAACTTCTGATGGTACTGATACCTTATCATATCCCATAGAATTTCCAAATGTTGTTTCATGCTATAGTGCCATAGGATCAGATAGTCGACTCGTACATGGTTCATTCCCAGTAATGCATAACTGTACACGTTTTTCAATAAATTGGACTGGTTGGGGAGGGTCTTCTGATAACGGATTATTTACTCCAGTAAGTCAGCCAGGTCATGCTGCTATTACTATATTTTTAGCAGGACGATAATAAATAGACACGATATGCTAAATTTAGCATATCGTGTCTATGCCGGCGGCCCGGTTATTCACTTAGTTTTCAGTGCAGATATAAGCGTTCGGATTAGCGACAATATCGCGGACCAAATCCGCCGCAATAATGTGCTTGTTTCCTTTGTAATCGGCGAGGTTGTCGTCGTAAAACGTGACAATCTGCTTAGCGAATACCGCATACGTTGCCGCAAATGCCGGAGGTTCAGTACTGATAACATCTTTGAAGATCGGATTACCAGCAAAAGCCGTTTTCCACGTTTCAGCCGTAACTTCAGCATCACCATCATCATATTCGATAATCAGGTTTACGTCCCCGAATACGACCATCGTGCCAACGAGTTTACGAATAGCGGCCAGCTTTTCACGGTTTTCCGATTTGATCGCAAATTTGTAATGGCCGTTTTCAAGTTCAACCAGCTCATCATCAACGGTGACTTCAGCGTCATCCTTGAAAACATTCCAAACTTCTTTGCGGAATTCAACCCACGGGGCATCCAGTTTTACTCTTTCCATTTTTCAATCTCCTCCTTTATCTGGATTAAAAGAATGTATTAACTATAAAATTATAATTAATTCTTCATGAAGTCAGCTTCTTCCTTTGTATCGGTTTCATTATTTTTAAGCTGCTTAGTTGATTTGGTTGTACCCGTTGCAACCCCGCCGATATATCCGAAAAATCCTGTAGCCAAAGACATGGATAATTCGTTCATTGCGCCAATGATAGCAAGAATGAATCCAATACTCAATGCAGTAATTGCAATTAAATCCGTTAAATCAACCGGATGAAACTTAAACATATGAATCGCTCCTTCCCTCACAATATAATTTAAAAAATTTAAATATTTCCAAAATTTGCTCCCAGATTACTAATTCATCTGTATTATATCTGATTGTACGATCATCTAATTCTGATAAATATTTATTTGTGCTCTCAACAAGCTTAGTTGCATTTTCAATTTGAGTTGTGAGCCCTATTTTAGGATTTGACGTCGTATATATTATTTTACTCCTTTCTACAATACCAAATATATGCTGGTATGCATCTATCTTATCCGAAAGAGGTATTTCTGAACCAGCGCGATATTGCGTTAAGTACTTATCGTATAAGAAAATAGGAATTATGTCAAACAATCGCAATTTGATTTCATGCTCATCAAACTCATGCAATTTAAGATAACGCCCAAGTGAAATAAAATATCTCTCAAGCTGGTTTAATTCGTCATTAGAAAAACGTGCCTTTTTCATATTTAACACCCTCCTTTATAAAAAAGTTTAAAGTATATATTTTTATGAAAACAGTGGGCGATTGTTAACGGACAGTCGGGAGCAAGTAGTGGTATACATGCTAGTACCGACGATTTACCAATATCATTTACCAGTAGGCGTCTTTCCACTAGTGTTGTATTTGAAACAATTGATACAAATGCAGAATATTCGGGTAGAGCATATTTATATAATGCATCGGATTCAGCAGCAATTTTATCAAAAATATCTACTGCATATTATAAAGATACGCATTTAGTGGGAAGTAGTAGATTATTAGCATTTGTTATAGGTGTATGAGTATTTTCCACAGTGGTGCGAAGCAAGAAACGATAGTAATAGTAATTATATAAATAGTACTACTTTACCATTATCACTGAATCAGGCTACGTTTAAAGTTATAGGCACGCCTTTAAATGGTGGAGATAGTGGCAATTATGCCGATATAGTATTACGAGTTTATCAACAAAATACGACTTCATTCACCTGGTTTTGCGTACTAAATGGCTCTAAAACTACAATATATAGCGTATGTGTGGCTCAATGGTTAATTATAGCATTTTAAAAATATTTATAAAAAAGAAAGAGTTGCCGTCTCTTTCTTTTTTTTTTTTATTTATTATTCATCTTCTTTCTTAATAAATACAAGCACACCGTTTATGATAACAGGTTTAAATCTTTCACAATCAGCTCTGATACTCTGATTTATTTCATCCTTAAATGTTATTGCTATTTCTTTTTTCATTAAATTACGCTTTCGATATATAACGTCATCTGCTTTCTTTTCCATTATATACCGCCGGTGTATTTTCGGATTAATAAATTTACTGTAATCGATTGCATGTTCTGATTTTCGAATAGCCTTCCAATTAGCTTTATACCTCTCGAATTCTTCAGCTGTAATATCTTTCATTTAAATCAACTCCTTAGTCTTCATCAATAAAAATCAACTTACCGTGTTCATCTAAATATTTTTTTCGTGTAGCATACTTCATAACAGCTTCACTCAAATCATCTTTTACTATTTTTAGTATTTCTATGCGTCGCTTATTCCTCGTTCTATATGTAATGGAATCTGCCCTTTTTATCATTAAATGCCGTCTATGAATCAATGGATTCGCATATTTGCTATAATCAATTGATAACTCTGATTCACGATTTTGTTCCATTCATCTCTGATTTTTATTAATTCTTCTCTCGCAATTTTTGACATATTAATCCTCCTTATAATTAAAAACATAAACATATAAGTATAGCTTGGATTTATTGTTGTTCTACAATTTATCTTTGTTTGATTTAATGATTGGCTGATACTTAATTGTTGAATCAAAAACGAGAGATACGTTTCAGTATCTCTCGTTCTATAATATATATTCAAAAATATTTTAGATTACACATTACATCGGATATTACAAACAAAATCCATGGGAATAGAATCAATCTATTCCCATGGATTTTTCTTAAATCATATATTTATCAGCAGTACTTAAGAATGCCAATGCTGCATCTTTAGTATATCCCTGCTTCAGAAGATAATCGATATCATTCTTGCTATACAACTTTCCATTCGGAGCGATGTATTCCGCCTTTGTGTACTTATCATCTTTGGAAAGGATATCAATTGCTTGTTCAATTGTATATCCCTGATTAGTTAAGTACTTAATATCATTTTCCTCATAAACAGCACCATTAGGAGCAAGATTTACATATGAGGTAGAACCTGCATCACCAACAATTTCTGCGGCAGTACGGTTCGAATTACCTTCTGCAACAAATCCTTTACCACATGTCCCTGTTGCAACATATCCCCATACATTGGATGCTCCATAATCATCAGCAATTGACGACTTCACAATTTTATTGCGACTAGAGCTATTACCCCAGTATGAGCCATCACCCGTTGCGATTACAACATGATCAGGACCATCTGATCTGCAGTAATTCGTTTCCAACAAGCAAATGTCTCCAAGGTTTCCACCTTGTTCAGGGTTTTTCCATAACCCATTTGCCTTTGCGTATTCCATGATATTAGGAACCCACATAAGGTTACCCTGCGACCCGTCAGTCATCAATTTACCAAACCAATGATTTGCTTTCAGTAAGAACTGACGCACCCATTCGGTACAACCATTATTTCCATAACCCGTTGTTCCAACACGAGATTCTGCATAGGCAGCAGCCTTTTTCATATCGGAGTTCGAGTATTTATCGATTGTATCAAGAAGTGACAATGCACCTGTAAGTGTATATCCATTTTTCAGAAGATAATCAATATCATTCTGTTCATACGGGACACCATTTGGAGCAACCAAATTATGATTTGCCGTATTAGTGGCAGCATCTAAACCGGGCTTGGTAGTACCAATGCCCAAATAATTCAAAATACCATTTGCAACTGCAGCCGCAAATGCTTCAGGACGATTTGCTAATAATTGGTAATCCTCTTCATTATCAATAAATGCAAGTTCTACCAAAATAGCAGGCATGTCTGTGTACTTAAGTACATACAATCCAGGACGTTCTTTCACGCCTCGGTCAACTGTACTCAGAGTTTCTACAATTGAGTTTTGCACTGCTTTTGCCAATTCATTACCAGAACTGGAATAACTATATACCTCAACTTCAGTACCCTGTGCAACCGTATTGAATGCATTGCAGTGAATAGAAACAAAATAATCCGCACCAGAATTATTTGCGACATTGGTAATTCTGGATAACGAATCATCCTGAAGAGTTTCCGTTTCAATACCAGCAGCATTTAAACGCTCACGAATGCAACGAGTTACTTCTTCAGTAACACTCCATACAACATCGGCTTCGCGTAATCCATGTACAGGATTTACTGCACCTGAATCAAGCTGTCTATCATGCCCCGGATTCAAAAAAATTTTCATAATAATTCTTCCTTTCTAATTAAATTTAGACATTTCAAATTATAAAAATGTCAAAAATGTAAGAAAAAAGAAACCCGGCTATTCAACCGGGCATTAAATTATTTACGCCGCATAAATGCTTTATAAAGTACATCAACTATTTCTCTCCTCTCGTCATCGTTCGTCTCACAATAATACTGTGAGACTGATAGTAAGAGGTAATATTTACTTGGGTTTAACAGCCACCACAACAAATAATACATTGCATTGAATGGATCTGGTTTCCTGTAATAATTTGAAAAGGAAACCAGCATCATGTGAATAAATATTTTCATATTATCACCTCCTTTTTCTACATATATAATATATATATATATATATATATATTTGAAATTTCAAATAAATCGTTTTTATATATAGGAGCATGAAATCATCATGCTCCTATATATTTCAGTATGTGTTAATCTGTACACCGTAAATAAATTTATCTTTTACTTTATCAGAGATATCAAACATCAACTTTTTATCTACTTCGATCCTGATATTCTCTATTTTACGCAGATCATCAATAACACTTCGTACAGCCCGTGCTTCATCATATACGGCATCACTAATATCTAATTCATCAAATTTTGCTTTCCATTTCTTATGAGCTAAGCATACGTCGCTACAACAACTAGGTCCCAAACCACATTTGGAACATGGTATACGATGAGTAATCAGCCATTCAATTTGTGTAAACTTATCTGCAGCCATTTATAAATCGCCTATATCCTTTCCAAATATATCAGTAATTTTTTTCATTGTTTGTAGCATATCCTTCGATTCATCATCAAGCATTGACATGATTTTATCGCTATCGAATGAATATATGAACTTAATCGCATCGATAACCGGATCTGGAATTTCGTTTTGCTTACCAGTGCATTGCATTACTAATAAATACGTATTACAAATATCAGCAGCTTTATCCATTGCATCAGAGATGAGGGTTAGGTGATTATATTTTATCTTTTTACCATCACGTACCATATCATGAAGAGTATTAGCAATTTCTAAAATTCGTCTTTCATCAACTTCTTTCATAATAATGCTTCTAGGATCATCAGCCATCTTTTTTTGCGAAATCGTCCAGGCTAAAATTCATTTTAAATCATCCTTTCATTTTTTTTAATTATAGTAGTGCGAATGACCGGAATTAATGATGGATTATCTCTAAAATTAAATCCCGAATAAAACGCATCCTTATCTAATTCAAAATACAAATCTTCTTTTATTTGATTAATGAGCCTATCAGTAATAGGATATCCAAGAGTCCTAGATTTAAATGATGATAAATATTCATTGAATCGGCTCGAGGTACATGATAATGCACTATTAAGTGCAATTTCAAGTTCTGGGTGCCCATCAATTGCTTCTAAATATTTATCTCTATCAGGTATCCAAGTATCAACTAAAGAAAGTGTTGTATTTGATGTAAACCGCACACTTAATTTACATTTAATAAGATCAAGAATTTCGTGTAATATCTTTTCATCTATTGATTTTGCGATTTCACACCCGTACTTTTTTACCGAACCGAGCAAATCATCAGTTAAACATATAGCTAGATCAGATTCATAATCTAGTGAAAATGTTATCGTGTTTCTCTCATAATTTCTTTCAGGTATAATCGGTTCTTCAGTCATACCTGTTACATAAACACCAAAAGTTTTTTCTGTTGATGCAAGGACAGTATAAAATTTAGAGCAGGAATTATGGAACTCTGACTCGCGAATTTCAATATCATCATACTGAAGATCAAAAGTCTTTTTATCCATTCTACGCATATCTTTTTCAGCATCACTCTTATTTTTGTAAATACCAAATACCTCGATATCATCTTCATGCTCTCCAACTTTCACTATCATATAGCATTTCATTTTCATTCCTCCTTTACTTATTAATATATAAACGCATAAATAAAAAATAACAGAGCCTGAATAAAATCATGCTCTGTTATTTTCAGTATCAAGATCATACTAGTTGGTATGATGCATTGAATGTATTGATATACTCATCGATTGCAATATCTCCAGATACTGATGCAATCGTAGGACGAACATCTTGCCATGTAATGATTGGCTTAAACTCAGGGAATATACTTTTGTCATACCAGAGTTGCATATCATGGTTTATCTGAGACAAGCCACAATCTTCTGGATATTTTGCATATCGTATAGTTCCTTGCCATTCATTAGGGATGTTTGTACTGTCACATTCCCCATTTTTACCAAGAATATATTTGATATCCTCTTCGTGAGGAAGCGGGCCTGCTCCATGCCGTGTAACAAATGTACGCAATACATAATTCACAGTTATAGATTCACTGATATCTGTATCTGTAAAGAAATTGCGTAATAACTCAATCACATTTTGAGATCCAGGGTGAGATGGAGTTACATGTGGATAGTTATCTTTATTATCCATATCAAGAAGCAATCCTTGGCTTCCTTCAAAGATAAATCTTTCTACATATAGAAATGCATCAATCTGATATCTAATGGACGCATATTCTTTTAAGCAATGATCAGCTTCTTTAAAGAAATCATTCATTACAGATTCTATATCAATATCCTGAAATTGTTCAGGAATATCTCTAATTGCTTGGCAGAATCCATTAAAATGAATCATTATCGCTTTTGTGAACATCTCCCGATCAAATGATTTTCTAACGAGATCTACTGCAAAAAGAGGAAGGGATTTACTACGTACAATTGTTGCATGTATACCCATTCCACATGATCCATGCCGATCTTTGTTACGTACAGTCTCGATGATTTGATTCATCAATATATCAACTGGTGTCGTAACACGACACTTCGGATCGACATAGACTTTTGCAGGCGGCATCATCCGTTTGATTGTATAATCAATACATTCCCTATTTAATGCCACTGGATTAAATATAAAATCTTTTGCCAGATAAGTCGGTGTACCACCAGAAGAAAGAGTATGATGTACGAAGCCCTTTGCAGTATGGCCTGCTTGGGCTCCGCCATTATACTTTATACCGAGGATCTTGTCATTGTCAAAACCCTCGGCTTTAAACTTCTTAGCAATATCATACACCGTCTGGCCTTTTCCTTCGTCACCGTAATTTGCTCCGATGACGATTTGGATCGGTCTCAGTGTATTATCCATGATTAAAACTCCACTAATTCTGCGCTTCCAACTTTTTCAGCGCTAAGCCCACTAACTGCATTTCTTACAACCAATGCGGTTGAGGAATCCATATCTTTGGTAACGTCTTCTAACTTACGTCCCATACGCAATTCCAGTGTTGCATTGATGATAGCAGGGATACGATCAAGATTTTCATCTTTCTCGCCCTTAATAAGCATAGCTCGTTCGCCCAAAAGTTCAGGCCAAAAAGTTTCTGCGTCACGGTAGAATCCATACCCATCTTTGCTAAATCCATATTCACGTAATCCAATATGATACACGTCATACATTCTTGATACCTCAGCAAGAATATCTTCTGCTTTGATATCTGCCTGTACATTATCACCAAAAAACTTTTCGATATGGTCTTTCGGTAATCTTGCGCAGCAAGGTTCATCTCCAATTGTGAAAATAACACCTTTCTTGCCACGTTTTTCGAAGCAATCAATGCTTGTATGGCGTGCAGCAAAATACCAGAGAGCTAAATATGACTCTCCACCATTTCCGCCACCACCAGCTTCAAACCAAATATCCGTCAGATTTTCAGCTGCACGGATGTCAGATTCAAACTGGCCAACCTGCAAAGGCGATTCGTCATAATACGTATCACCAATAGCGGCAACCATTATCTGCGGATCTTCTAAGATATCCTTATCGTATATTCCGGTAATGATATCATTCAGACCGCCTTTTGCAATTGTTTCTGCAGTTGATCCCATCGAGCCAGTAACATCAAGCCCAAGGATAATTGCATTGGAATTCGGATGTTCATCCGAGTCCCTTGATTCTCTTACACTTACGCCTTTCGGATTCATCGTGTCTTTACACTCAGAAGAGTGATAAATCGAACGTACAGTTGACCTATCGTCGATACTCTTCGATTTTTTGTAAGAATCCCACGATGATGATGTCCAAGAACCACAACCCATAATACATGCCTCCTATTTTGTATAAACATTTTCGGGAATATCTACTTTGACAAATCTGTGTTCCTTAAATGATTTATCGCGTACATCTTCCCATTTATGAACAACGTCGATTGGTTGGTCATCGCTTTGCAAAAGAAAGTTAGCCCATACCTCACCAACGATGTTTACAAAGTCTCGATATGTTTTAGCACGATAGTCTTTACCACTAAGTAATCTACCTATAACATTTTTGATAGCCATCGTATCTGTATTATAATTAGCAGTTTTATCTGCTTTAGTACGTGGCGACATTATCGAATATACTTCTTTATTGGTTCCAATCATTTTGCTACCCTCTGATGTAGCATACTGCCATCCACCTAAGAGATAAGCTCCATGGGATTCCAATGATACAAATATCGTAGTAATAGCGATACCATCATGCACGATACCACTTGTTGATAAAAATGCTGAAAGATTAAACAATCGTGTTGATAACCAAGCAGCGTGTTCTTTCTGTTTAAAGATATCCATAACTAACCAGAGTGGGTATACATCGGCTGTTTTTCTAACAACGATATAGTATGTATCATCTGCTGATGTAAAGCTATCAATTATTTCCGGCATGAAACGCTCAAAATAATTTTTAATCTTATCATCGGCATACTTTATTTTCTTTACTGATGATAAATAATTATCAAAGAATTTCTTTTTAGTGAAGGAGAATACTACTATGGTATTACCAATGTAATATCTTCCAGTTTCATTAAATCCCTGATATAGGTATTTAATGCGCTTTTTCCGACCATTTTTAAGCGATATATAAATAACGTTGGATTCATCACCCCACGTATCGTCATCAATATGTACTTTAGCCTCTTCATATAGCGCATTGATCTTAGCGCAGATTTTACATGCATCGCTACCTTTATATCTATCAGGATGATAGATTCTCATCAATTGAATATAATCGTGTTTAAGATTATCCTTCGTGAATAAATCTGAATATGATTTTGCATCTAAAGGGTGCATCATATCACCTCCTAAAAAATTTATCTAGATGTATTTTGGTATTTAGAAAATAACTGATTGCATATGCTGCGACTAACCAAACTATTAATTGGGTTTTAATTAAAATATGACGAGTGATAAAACTCGTCATATTTTAATTAATGATTTGAATATATATTATAGGAACGTGTAGAACAAAAATTCTACACGTTTTTAGTTCAACAATTAATTATCAGAAAATCACCAAACTAAATATAACCTAAATATATTAAGTCATACCTACATATATACTTATTTGTTTATTTAATTTTAATTTAAGGAGTGTTAATATTATGTCAAAACGAAAACCACTTAAAATCAATTATATGGATATGAAAATTCCATTTAACAATTTTCGTATACCAAAAGCAAAAAGTGAGCAACTTAAACTTATTGAGAGATTTGAATTTGAATTTGGAGAAAACTATCGATTAGATGAATTATTAGATCCTATAGCTGATATAGAGGATAATGGGAAACCAACATATGCATATGGAAGTATAGAGGAAAAAATAGAACGTATTAGACGTCGTAATGATTGTGTAAAAGGCTTAGCTAAAGCTATATCGGAAAATGATGTAAAGAAAATCAAAATGTATAATTTCCTCCGTAATCTACCTGCATTACCTGGTAGTGATGATGGATGGAATGTTGCATATGAAGACAATATGGAAGGAAATGATGATCATGTTAAATATTAAAGATGATGTAGCAAAACTGCCAATGGAAGAATTTGCTAAATTAGATCCATGGTATTGGAACTCCGCCGCTAATAAATATTACGATATAGAATCGAGTGTTTCTGTTTTAGAAGCCAGTTTGAGAAATAAACGTAAGAAGGATGAACTGAAAAGTGGTGATATTATTAAATGCAATTTCCATATACCAGAACATAGTAAACGTCCTGGGTTAATTCTTATACTTAACGGATTAAAACCATTAGTATGCACAATTTGTACTAATTCGCATAATCCAAAATATAAAAAGTACACGGCAAATGTTGATATAGTCGATCCAATATTGCTCCCAGATAATTATTTAGATCCATCGCATGTAGCAACAAATCGATTCCGGTATGTTAAAGATTCCAAAATGGATTTATACAAGAAAATTGGTCGGGTAAACAATAATAATTTAAAAGAGATCACAAATCAATTTATCGCAGAAAATGCAGATCCAGAGCAGATGGAAGCAAATGATTTAGCTACTATATATGAATCCATAATTGATTTTCAAAATTTGGATTATATAATGGAAGATATAGAAAATATCTAAAAAATTTAAAAAGAATGAGCGGTTATATAACAGCTCATTCTTTTTTATTATTATACTCGATTTCTCTTATACAGTACAATCGCACATAAGAGATTCAATATAAATAATCCAGAGAATATTTCCAATGCCAATTCATATGTACCAAATCGTTCATATAATATCGTAAGCATTAGTGGGCCAAATATTCCTGCCAATCCCCATGCGGTTAAAATGCGTCCGTGAATTGCAGATAAATATTTTAACCCAAATATGTCTGATAGGTATGATGGCATGCACGAGAAACCGCCACCATAACATGTTACAATTACGAGTACAATACTCTGGAAAAATAATATATTACTCGTATGCGCTAGTAAGTAAAACGAAATTACTTCAATAATGAAAAATGCAATATATGTAATACCACGTCCAATGTAATCACTCACAGATGCATAGAATATTCGTCCTGCCCCATTTAGCATTCCGAATAAACCCACCATACCGGCAGCTTCAACTGCATTCATTCCAATTGATTGTCCCATTGGTGCGGCAATAGAAAGCAGAGCAATACCGCATGAAATATTTATAAAGAATACAAACCAAAGCAACCAGAAATCAGTCGTGTGGATTGCTTCGTCCGCGGTTTTACCTAACTTTCCTGCAATAGGCATGAATGTGGATTTCTCCCCATATATTGTATCAAATTTATCACGTTCTTTTAATTGAGGATTAGCACGTAATAAAAATGAAGATGCAATCATAATAGAGCTATATATCGCAGCTAAAGCGATAAACATGTAAATCAGTCCAATATGATTTATCAATCGTTCCATTAGTGGACCTGCTATCATTGCAGCAAACCCGAAACTCATGACGGCACAACCACCTGCAAATCCTTTAGCACGTGGAAATGCCTTAAGTAATGTCGAGACTGGAGCGATATATCCAACCCCAAGTCCTATACCACCAATACATCCGTAGAAAAAATATAGAAGGTAAAGATTCTGTAGTGATATTGCTAATGCACTACCGAGCAATCCCGTATTAAAGCATACGCATGAAATAAGGGCACTATTAGATGCACCCCATCGTTGTACTTTATTGCCAAGAAATCCAGCAGAAAATCCGAGGAAAAGAATTGCAAGGCTAAATGCGAATGTTACTTCACTAAGTCCCCAACCAGTACGTTGGATTATTGGATTACACAATACCGACCACGCATAAACTGAACCAACGCAAATATGAATTCCACATGCTCCAAGAATAATTTTTAATTTATTCAATTTACTTCATCCTTCCTATTTTAGTTAATTGATTATATATACGTGGGAAACAGAAAAAATAATCTGCCCATTTATGACAGATTATTTTTTCTAATTATTGGTTGATGACTTTGACTTATAAACTTGTTATCGCATTTACTTTTTCAGAATGCCTTGTTAACTCATCAACATCAAATGGGAATACATCTTGAATTGTATGGGCACTATCCGTTATATGCTTAAAAGTATATGTAAGCATTATCCAATTATTCATATCACAATTACCTTCATATTTAATTGTGATATGGTGCGTATCTGCTAGTTCATTAACTTCTTTCTCGCAATCACGTATAAATGATTCTGGATCCGGAACATGCATAAAGATAGTTGCTTTTTTGATTGTAATACTTTTCCCATCTGACAATAATTGTTTATTTGCTTTAGGCGATAATAATTGTAGCCGGGCTTTCTCCATTACAAGCATATACATGTGGTATTTATCACCATTAAGCATTACCCTGTTACCAAGTTTGTTACATATCACTTGGATTTGATAGTACAGTGCATCCCACTCGGGATGACCTTCACGAAGTTTTGCCATCTTCATCTCACCTCACTTTCTAAAAATATAATATATATTTATTTTTAATTTTGATTTATACAAATAATTATTACAAAAAGAAAAGAGGATGTAAAATGAATGAAAACTTCACCATGGATTTTGGCTGGGCAATCAGCAGATTGAAGCAGGGCGTACGGGTATCCCGTAAAGGCTGGAATGGTAAAGGCATGTATGTCGAGCTTCAGAAGCCTGATGAAAACAGCAAAATGACTGAGCCGTATGTATACCTGAAAAACGCGCAGGATAAGCTTATCCCATGGAATGCTAGCCAGGAAGACATGCTGGCCGAAGACTGGGGATGGGTTGACTAAACCTCCGAACCGACAATATAAATGCAACGAGCAATTGCTCGTTGCATTTATTAACACGAAAATCAAATATATATTATACGTCTAGAATAAGCAAAATTATACTAGACCCTGATTTGCGTAGGAAAGGAGGCATACCATTATGAGTTTGGGCGAAATATTTATGCAGACCAAATACGGAAAAAATTATCGAGAATACGATGGTCCAGTCCGTAACCACATAAAAGCGGATTTGGAACGTATTTCTCGTGATCCTATTGTCTCCGCCAAGATAACACTTAAACGTCTTGGTGATGCAAAGCCCATAACATTGGTTAACTTATAACAGTTAGCCACCTTCGCCTATCTCCCAAAAAAATAATCCCCATTCTAGGAACAAGGATTATTTTTTTGTTTTAGTTATAATTATTTCCCAAGAAGAAAATCACGTGTTTGCTTTCTGAGCCTATAGTGTTTAATACGTGCAGAAATATAATCTTTTTCCAATATTTTAGCAACTACCAAATCGCCAATTGCACACGCTGCGCTGCTCTGCGATATTCCAATTTTCTTGGCTAATGCAGTAACATTAATTGCGGTGTAATTATTGTATATATCTTTATAATCCGGATCCGTGAGAAGTATCATTAACATTTTCTTCTTAACCTCTGATAACTCGCCATCCATTTTAGATATCAGAGCAGCCTTACGCTCATCAGTAACCATAATATCAGTATGGTTTATAATCTGACATATTTTTGAATATTGTTCTTCAGTACACCTTACAATATAAGTTTTCTTTGTAAGCATATTTGTAATCACCTCTTTTATCTAGGCTTACGGTAAGTAAATAATATCGTGTTAAACAATGGATATTTATCCGTCTGGTATATCTCAGCCCTCCACACTCTACCAATATGGATATACGTCTCATAACCTTCAGGAAGTGGATTTATATCATCATCAATAAAGCTAAATGTCATATCATTAAAATTAAGTATCGGTTCATGTGCGAGATAAATTGGACCAGCCTCTAAGTTAACAATAAAATCGCTCATAACTGCGATTTTTGAATATTCGCTTATAATCTTTTTCATCATGTGCTCACTAATATTTGGTTTTAAGTATATGCAGGATTTCCCTCGAACATACGTTTCCAAATTCCGTTTCATAACATTTGTAAACAAATCAACCATATCACTTTTCAAATTAAATGAAACCTTAGTAGTCCGTCTTTCCATATTAAATTCCTCCAATATTATAAATTTACTTAATTATTGAAGAGAAAATAATATTTTATTCATCATGGGACAATCAAAGAAATGAATTAAAGGAGGAAGTTATTATGGGATTTAATCTGAAGAAAGATGATGTTATCGACCAGATAGTAATGACTCGTTGTATGAAGGAATTATCCTCTGAGCTATTTAATTACTTAGGATTTTCCAAAGTAATTCTCTGGGACGTGGATAAGCTAAAATACTTAAATAGAACAGCATTAGATATCCGACCGGATTACGATACAAAAGCACCAAAAGGAAAAATAAGAATGTATATCGACTTAAATGCGGAAAATCCAAAATACAATATTGATCTGGACAAATCTAATTATCTGGATTATGACGACGAAAAGGATAACCCATGGGCAAATCCAGAATCCGTACGCCGATTTCTCTGGAGGAAACAATTTACACGAGACTCGATAGCACATTTTCTTGAAAACGAAATAAAGGATGGAAAAAAGAAAATCCCGCTGTTAACGATTGATTGTGATTTTAAGTATCGTAAGGATGATATTCAAAACAATTATGGCTGGCTGTTAGAGCAAGTCAATGCTTGCGGTTATAAAGCTAAAATAGAAAGACAGTTCATATTGTCTGAATTGCAGTATCTTCGTTTCCCATTTCCATACTGCATTATACTTGATTAAATAATACCGATATACCGGATCCGGTATATCGGTATTATTTCATTCTTTTATCTTCAAATCATTTGGGAAAGGTACAGGATCAGATACAACCTTTGCAACACCATCTTCGATTTTTACCTGAACCATTTGTCCTTCTTTCAGTCCAGGTTCATCCGATGCAATAATTCGCAAAAATGTTTTCGGTTCTTCTTTCTTTACTTCAGCCATTTCATTTTCCTCCTGGTATTACTTTGATTTTATTTAATTGCTCTTGCTTCGTTAAATCGCGTGCAATGAGCTTATTAACTAAATTGATAAATTGACCATATCGCTTATTTACGATTTTGATGTAATGATGTGTATGTTGTTTAATCATACAGATATCCTTAAGTCTTTCTTTTTCTTTATCAACAGCTTGAATCTTCGGATGCATATTCGGATTCTCTCCGCCATCCTTGACTTCAATCTCTAATTTCAAATCAGGTATATAGAAATCAGGAATATAAAAATGCTTCTTTCCATCATACATATACTGATACGTAAATGGAGAAGGAATTACATCTGCTTGGTGTAAATCCAATACAGAATCACAAATGTGGAGAAAATCCTCTTCATATGATCCTACGTAGTGAGTTTCACCACCAGTACTCCATTTATAAATTCCTGAGATTGATCGTCCTTCAAGCATCTTTCTCTGATGTTCAGGATCTTTTGCTAGATTATCAGTCCCGTGGATTTTCATCATTCGTTGCTGGAATATTTCACGATTCTTCTTATTACATTCTTCTGAACCACAAAGTCTGTGATATTTGTGTGTTCGTTCATTCCATGGTGTATCCTTCTTGCATATAATACATTTAGTTCGTTTCCCATTATGAGTTAAATCATAATAATACTGATCAGATCCCATCCCTTTAGGAATTTCATCAGAATGCATTCTTGTCATATGCGAATATACACCATCATGGTTTACATATTTTTGCCCACAAATGGGGCATTTTATTTTCAGCAAAGTAACTCACCTGCTTTCATATTTTTATTCATTTATGCGTTAATATTTTGTGAGAATAATGTGTTTTAAATTTTCGCACAAAACATTAATTGACGGTGTTTGCTTTAATACCGTTAAAAAAATATTTGTTTTGAATAAAATGAATATAAGAAAGGACGTGTTTATCAATGAGGGGAATCCCTAAATACTTAAACACAAAGCAAGACTATGCAAATTTTCTTGCTATGGAAGACGTCTCAAATGAAGACAAGGTAAAAGTCCTGGAGGATTTACTTGTTGATTTGAAGGAATGGTACTATGTCGGTCCGACTACGAAAGAAAAGGACATCACTGATGAAACCCATAAAGTCGTAGAAGAACGCGACATGGAAAATCCGGATGTAATCAAATATAACCAGTATGAACTCCGTGACAACACCGGCTCTCGTATGGTACTGCTTGGTTTCACCGAAGAGGAAGTCCGCGGTCTTATTGAGAAGTATTCCAAATAAAAAACGAGGTGATAAGAAATGTCTGATGTAATAAAAAGAGCTCGCCTCCGCCATAATACATCAACTCAGGAAATACTTCATCCGGAAACGGAATGGGCACAGCTTGTTGATGGTAATGAAAGTGTGGATAAGCGAGTAAAGACGTTCTATGTCCCGGTTGTGGGCGATTACTTCTATCGCCCAAAACTTTTGGGTGTAAGTAAAACAACGATTACGGTTTGGGCAGGAACTCGCTTTGTCGTTAATGGTCGCTACTATGAAGTAACTGAAGATACATCGGTTGCTTTACCCAGCGGAACGATTAACGGTAAAGATGTGTATCTGTATGCATGTGAAAATCCGGATGCAACTAGCACAACTCCGGTATTCGTTACTTCGCTTAACAGCACGTATCCTAATGGATACACTGCAGCGACAAGCCGTAAGATCGGCGGTGTTCACTGCCTTTGTGTTGCGGTTGGAACCATTTCTGGGCATCCGCTTAGCGGTTATGCTGCAGGAAATATTCTTCCTGCATCTGTATGGGATTTGGCATTCCGTGCAGTTGCAGGTAATGAAGGAATGGTTTATTGCGAAGCATTAGACCTTTGGGTTGATATTTACCTTGCATCTGTATCCGGTTCCGGATTGGCATCGATCTACAATGCTACAACGGCAGATGGTGGTAATAGCCATGCATGGTGGAATTTCGTAGAGAAGTTCTCTGTTGTGAAAAAGCGCCTTCCCTGGCAGCATGAATTTGCTATTTTCGCACTTGGGAGCAACCAAGGAACGAATGTACAGGGTAGTAATGATAAAGGTACTGCAGGTGGCTATGTCGATAAAGACGGTCGCCGCATGATCAGTAATATCGGCTGTGAATCCTGCTGTGGCTTCTTATGGCAGTGGGCAAACGATACAGGTGATCACTGCAGATATAACAACGAAAGTGATAAACCTGAAACCCTGGCAGCTGCTAGAACCTGGAAGTCCACCACTGTATCAGGAGAATCCGACAGTAAGGGTCAATCTTATCAGGATCCTGGCCGGGCGATCTTGGGTGGTGCCTGGGTCAGTGGTGCGTGCTGCGGGTCGCGGTCGTCGTCTTGGGCTTACGGGTCGCTGGACCTGCATGGCAGTCGCGGGGCCCGTGGCGTGTGCGCTGTCCGGCGTGGTGCTGGTGGGTCTCCCGCTGATTAAAAACATAATACCAAAACTTATTTGGACATCCCTTCGGGATGTCCAAATATAAACATAAAACTATATAACATAAAACGTTTGTATCACGCCTTCGGCGTGATACAAACAAAACTGATCGGATGCCCGAAGGGCATCAGATCAAAAACACCCCCCCCCCCC